>Ga0335078_10000043_pt1 | contig 238691 bp, 206 predicted proteins | sample Lox_Sample_32_FD_206711 | JGI IMG/M metagenome (GOLD analysis project Ga0335078, IMG submission 206711) | Soil microbial communities from Loxahatchee National Wildlife Refuge, Florida, United States - Lox_Sample_3.2 | ecosystem: Environmental > Terrestrial > Soil > Wetlands | place: USA... | reverse complement strand
CACTCACCTACACAGTGGGCTGGAGATCAAGGCCACGCGCTTGCTCTCCAGTCGAGGGAGAACTTTTTCCTTGACATCCCTTTTTATAGAACTCATTGACCCCGGTCGGCGATTTCTCAATCAGTGAAATGGCTGATTTCGTCAACCACCGTGCTCCCACTTGCGGGTGAAGGACGAGGGTCAATGATTGAAAGAGAACGCGTTTCCTTCATCCTGTGCCAGTAGCGGATTGGTGATATTCTGTTGGCGTTTGTGCTCAAAAATCCAGTCTATGCCTTCAGAGTTAGCTACCTTGAAGATCAAAAAAAACTCCCTCGCCCCCTGGATTTCCGTTGCTGGCGGCGCCGTTGATTTCTACAAATCCGCTTTTGCTGCAACTGAGGTGTATCACCATGACGATCCCAGCGGCGGAGTGGTCGTGCGCCTTTCAGTAAACGGCGCTGAGTTCTGGCTAAGCCAGGAATCTCCAGATCGCGCCAGCCCTGTTCCCGGACCGATCGGTGGAGGAACGATTCGATTGATCCTCACTGTTCCAAATCCGGACGAAATGTTCGCCCGCGCCCTGAAAGCTGGCGCAAAGCCAGTCTATCCCGTCAGCGAAGGACATGGCTGGCGCATCGGACGCATTGTCGATCCCTTCGGCCTGCACTGGGAAATCGGCCACCCCATTGAAGAACGCTGACTCGCCAGCACGAGAACTGCCTCGCCTTGAAATATCAGCCATCGTCCAGTTTTTCCACAAGAAAATCCGCACGGGACGCGCAGGTCAAGAAAAATCGTAGCGAAAAAATGGCGAAAGAACCACGGGCCTAAATACAAGGGCTAGTGGTCACTTCGGTGGTTCACCACAAGGCGTCGTAGTTTCTCCAGTCGGTGTCCCATTGGGGGAAGCGCCTCGAAGTTTCTCCTTGACAATAAACGACTTACGGCTAAGATGTGGGAGAAAGTGGTAGATTGTGGTAGCAGCGGTAGGGTTCGTGGGAGTCAGGAGCTGAAATCGAGGAGCCGGTGGAAGACCGACCCAAAAGCACGATCGACAGCCCGAATGACCCAAGTTTGAACGAACTTTGCGCGTTTTTGACCTCCTTGGCTGTGGCAGCGAATAGGGAAGCACGCCCAGCGCGCGTTTTCGCAATCTCGCAAAACCGGCGAGATTGTTCGCGCGGCGTGCTCAGGTCCTTCGGAGCCAAAAGCAGGCTCCCCAGGATGACAAATAACGAACATGTTTCGCGGCAATCATCCAACCCGGGTCGACGAAAAAGGACGGTTGAAGGTCCCGGCCGAGTTCAAGCGGGTGATCGACGAGAAATACGGCACGCAATTTTACATCACCAGCTTAGATGGAAGGGTTGCTCAAGTGTATCCCTTCGAGGAATGGGAGCGGATCGAGCAGAAGCTGGCGGGGCTCTCCAATTTCAATCCTACAAAGAAGAAGTTTCTGGACCGGACGAATTATTACGGGCAGCAGGTCGAGATGGATGGGCAGGGCCGGTTGTTGCTGCCGCAGTTGCTGCGGGAAGCGGGACAGATCAAGGGCGAGGTAGCGGTTCTGGGGAACTTGACGTATCTGGTGGTCAGGAACCTGGAGCTGTTCAAGCGCGAGATTCAAGAAGAAAAGTTTACGCCTGAGGATGAGAAGACGCTCGACGAACTGGGCATCTAGTCAGTCCCAGCGAACCGAAAGGCGGGGTTCGCCGGGAGCCCTAAACCATGGGCGAGGGATCAACAGACACCCCTCAGGGGGTTGGACGTGGTGGTGGAAGGGAAGCGAATCATCTTCCAGCGCATCATGTTCCGGTTCTTTTAAAAGAAGCGATCGACTTTTTAAGCGTGCGGCGCGGTGGGACCTATATCGACGCCACGGTGGGCCTTGGCGGGCACAGTTACGAAATCGCAAAACGCCTCGGCGCAGCGGGACATTTGACTGGGCTCGATAAGGATCCAGCGGCGCTGGAAATCGCGCGCAAGAAGCTGACACAAGGTCCCTCGACTGCGCGTACCGATTCGCAAAGCGAATCCGAACGCTCCGCTCGGGATGACAAGTCAGATTGGCCAGAGATTACGCTGCTGCATCGCTCGTTCGCAGAGATTACGAAAGGGCAGAAGGCGGGCAGCGTGGATGGAATCCTGGCCGACATTGGCGTGAGCAGCCTGCAGTTGGATGATGCGGCGCGCGGATTTAGTTTTCAGGCGAATGGACCGCTGGACATGCGGATGGACCCGCGTGGCGAGCGAACCGCCGAACAAGTGGTAAACCACCTCGACGAGCGACAGCTTGCCGATGTGATTTACGAATTCGGAGAGGAAAGGAGGTCGCGGAGAATCGCCAGAGCCATTTGCCGGTCGCGGCCGATACGCAGCACCGCACAACTTGCGGACGTGATATCAGCCGCGGCCCGGCCAATGAACCAGGCGGAACGAAGAATTCATCCCGCGACGCGAACTTTTCAGGCTCTTCGAATTTTCGTAAACCGCGAACTGGACGATCTGAAGGCGTTGCTGGAAGCGGCGCCTCGGATTCTGAAGCCCGGGGGACGCGTGGTATTGATCAGTTTTCATTCGCTGGAAGACCGCATCGTGAAAGATGCGTTCCGCGAAGGGGCTCAAGAAGGTTACTTCAGTGTGCTAACCAAGAAGCCGGTTACGGCAACTGAAGAGGAGAGCGATCGCAACCCGCGGGCACGCAGCGCGAAATTGCGGGCGGCGGAAAAAGTTTAGCTCCGGAAAACCTGCCGGGGCACCCGGCATGGCTGTCATGGCGGTGCCGGGGAAGAGATCAGGTTGAGCAGCGGACGAGAGATCCGCGGGAAAGAAGCTGAGAGCTGAAAGCTGACAGCTGTTTAACGGGTTCCGTGGTAGGAATCCAACTTGAGGTTGCGGGAATGTACACGGGCACATTGATCAACGATTTGATGGCAACGGTGGAGCGGGTCGGCGCACGAGCGGAACAGCAGCGCATGGAAGAGGAACTGCACGAGATCTTCACGATGCAGATTCCGGTAGCAGAGGGCGATCGAGCCTACATGGGAGCGGCATAATGGCGGCAGCGGCGGCAACAATTCGTGGTGCGGCGCCGGCGGTCGAGCAGCGCCGGTCGTTGTGGACGGGCACGCCCGAAATCTACTTTGCAAAGGCCATCGACAATTCACGGCTGGTGAAGGTGGAAGATCCCGGGCGCAACCGCGAGATGAAACAGTTTGGCACCGCCCTGGCTTGCCTGTTTCTGCTGGTTTTCACTTACGCCTGGCAGCATTTCAAAGCGATCGAGTACGGCTACCAGATCGAATCGGCCAAGCGCGAATTAGCCGAGAAGACGGAAATGAATCATGACTTGCGCCTGGAAGACGCTTCGCTGCGCGATCCCGAGAGAATCGACGTGCTGGCGCGACGGATGGGGCTGGTGCCGCCGGAGCCGGGACAGGTGATGCGCATGGATGCCACGCCTTCGGATGGACAAGGTCCGGTCATGGCCAGCAACGCGCCCGTGATGGTGGTCGCGGGACAATAGAAGGATCTGTGTAGGCCGGACTTTTTGAATCCGAGCCATGCCGAGAAAGCTCGGCTGCATTTCAGCGGCGGCCTGTCTGTAAGTGGGCCGCCAAGTTTGTCTAAAGGCTCCTTTAAGACGTACGGATTCATGGCTTCCCTGGACTCGACTTTCGCAAAGAACTCGCGCCTCTATTTTTTGGGCGCCATGATGGTGTTGTGGTGCGTCGCCATCTGCGGCCGCCTGGTGGTGCTGCAGATCTTCGACTACGGCAAGTTCGTCAAGCAGGCGGAACATCAGCAGCAGAGAGCAATTCCACTCACGGCCAAGCGCGGAGTCATCTACGACCGCAACGGACGCGAGCTGGCCATGTCGGTGCTGGTCGACTCGGCTTTTGCGGTGCCCAGCGAAGTGAAGGATCTTCCGACCGCGATCTCCCTGATCGCGCGCATCACCGGCGAAGACTACAACGTGGTTCTCGCGGACTGCCGCGCGCACAAAACTTTCTGCTGGGTCGCGCGCAAGGCCGACGATCAGACCATCGAGCGAATCAGTTCGCTCAAGCTGCAGGGTATTCACTTCCAGAAAGAGCCCAAGCGCTTCTACCCGGCGCGCGATCTGGCGGCGCAAGTGCTCGGATCGGTGGGCATGGAAGATACCGGCCTGAGCGGGATCGAGCACGAATACGACGACGAGTTGCGCGGGCGCCCGGGAAAAATGTTCATCTCGGTGGATGCCCGCAGGAAGTGGTTTTCCGATGTCGAAAAACAACCTGATCCGGGCGAAAACCTGGTCCTGACAATCGACAAGAACATTCAGTACATCGCGGAGAAGGAACTCGATCAGGCCCTGCACGACACGCAAGCCATCGCGGGCACAGTGATCGTGGAGAACCCGCATACCGGAGAAATCCTGGCTCTGGCCAACCGGCCGACTTTCAATCCGAATTCGCGCAAGCAGATCACGCCCGCGGCGCTCAATGACCGCGCGGTCAGCGACGTGTATGAGCCGGGCTCGGCCTTCAAGATGGTTACGATTTCCGCCGCGCTAGAGGAAAAGGTTACCAATCCCAACGAGATTTTCGATTGCCAGATGGGATCGATCGTTTACAACGGCATGCGAATTCGCGACGCGGAGCCGCACGGTTTGTTGCCGGTATGGGGAGTGCTGGCACATTCGAGCAACGTGGGCGCCATCAAGATCGCCCTCCGCCTCGGCGATGAGCGCTTTTACAAATACATCCGCGCCTTCGGATTCGGCCAGCAAACTGGCATCGAGCTGCCTGGGGAGACGCGCGGCATCACCAGGCCGCCGAGCCGCTGGTCGAAAGTCTCGATTGCGGCGATCGCCATGGGTCAGGAAATTGGAATTTCACCCATCCAGCTCGCGGCTCTGGTCTCGACTTTTGCCAATGATGGAGTTTGGGTCGCCCCGCGGATTGTCGCCGGAACGGTGCAGCCGAGCGGAGCCCCTCAAACCGTGGCGTTTCATCCCGGGGCTTCGCATCGCGTGATTTCTTCGTTCACCGCCGCCGAGATGCGGGCCATGATGCAGAAGGTCGTGCTGGAAGGCACCGGCCGCAAGGCGATTCTGGAAGGCTACAGCGCGGCAGGGAAGACCGGCACGGCGCAGAAAGTGGATCCTGCAACCGGCGCTTACTCGAAGACGAAATACATCGGATCTTTCGCCGGATTTGCCCCGGTCAACAATCCGCAAGTTGTGGTCGCAGTGATTCTGGATTCCGCGGTTGGACTTCATCAAGGCGGCCAGGTTTCCGCGCCAGTGTTCCGCCGCATCATGCAACAAGTGCTGGAATATCTGCACGTCCCGCACGACATGCCACTCGCGCCACAACACCAGCTGCTTCTGGCTAAGGTGAAGGATCGAGATCTGGACGACGGTACTCCGGACCATCCGGGTGAACCGCTGGAGACCGCTGAAGTGAATCATGACGCGACGGATGGCGCCAAGCCGAGCGTGGTGCAGGCGGGCACTCCCAGCAATGCCGCCAGCAATGGGAACATGGTTCCGGCGGCAATGCGGGAAGCGGTAGCCGAGGCTCCCGCGAATCAGGCAGATCAGGCGGAGGATAAGTCAGCCCCTGCCAGCCAGCCCCTGCCCGCCAGCGGCACGGTGGTTCTGGACGTGGAGCAAGGCGGCATCGAAGTTCCATCTTTCGTGGGAAAAACCGTCCGCGGCGCGGTAGAAGCCGCGCAGGATGCGGGTTTGGAACTTGATGCCGTGGGTAGCGGCGTCGCCCGCCAGCAGTCCCCCGTGGCCGGAAGCCACGTTCCCGCGGGATCCAGCGTGACCGTTCAATTCGGGCGGTAACTGCAAGTCCAGCGCGCAGCGCGCGGAGTGCACTAAGGAACTCCATCTGAATTACGCTGCGTCCTCAGCGTCCCCTGCGGGAGGGTCTTCCGCGGTTTGACCCGCCGAAAATCGGCATGTTACGGTAATCAGTCCGACGTACTCGTCCACACATCCTGGCAGCCAGCCCCTGCTTCGTATCTGAGGTTTCTATTGTCTTCGGTTGAGGCGCCCGCCGTCCGCAAAACCGCGCTGAACGCCGTCCATCGGCAGATGGGCGCGAAGATGGTGGAGTTTAACGGCTGGGACATGCCAGTCGAATATCCTGCGGCGGTGGGTGGAGGCATCATCGCGGAGCACATGGCCGTGCGCACCGGCGTGGGTATCTTCGATGTCAGCCACATGGGCGACATCCGCCTGGCCGGCCCGCAGGCTCTGGCCGCCGTGCAGCACATCTCGATGAATGACGCGTCGCGACTGGCGGTCGGACAGGCACAGTACTCGGCGCTGCTGTATCCGCAGGGAACGTTCGTAGATGACGTGATCGTTCATCGCCTGGGCGAGGACGAGTACTTGCTGGTCATCAATGCCGGGACGCGCGAAAAAGATTTCAACTGGGTCCGCGACAATACCCGTCAGTTTGACTGTGCCGTGGAGAATTTGTCCGACGATTTCACGCAGATTGCGATTCAGGGACCCAAGGCGGTCGATCTGCTGCAGAAACTGACCGATGCCAACCTGAGCGCCGTGAAATTCTATTGGGTGACGCGCGGCAGGCTCTGCGGGCTCAAGCATATCTTGATGGGTCGCACCGGCTACACGGCCGAAGACGGCTTCGAGATTTACATTCCGTCCGATGAGCCGACCAGTGCCCGAGTTTGGAACGAAGTTCTGGCGGCAGGCAAACCGTTCGGCGTGGTTCCCTGTGGTTTGGGCGCCCGCAACACGCTGCGCCTCGAGGGCAAGCTCCCGCTCTACGGCCACGAGATTTCCGATACGATCAATGTTTGGGAAGCCGGGCTTGACCGTTTCTGCAAAATGGAAAAACCAAGCTTCATCGGCCGCACCGCGCTGGAAAAGGCAAAGGCCGCGGGAGTGAAGCGAACGCTGGTGGGTCTGGAGATGACCGGCCGCGGCATTGCCCGCGATGGATACAAAGTGCTCGACTCGGGCGATCGCGAAATTGGTTATGTAACCAGCGGATCGCCGGCGCCGTTCTTGAAGAAGAATATTGCGCTGGCATACGTGCCGCGGGACCTTGCCGCGATCGGCACAGGGCTGAAAGTAGAAATTCGAGGTCAAGGCGTGGGGGCGGTGATCGTTCCCACCCCGTTTTACAAGCGTCCAAAGAAAACATCTTAAGCGCAGAGAGCGCAGAGCTTCGCTGATTACGCAGAAAATTGTTAGGAGCTACGAGTTTTATGGCCTATCCGACAGATCGCAAATATACGAAAGAGCATGAGTGGATTCAGGTGAATGGAAACTCCGCCACCGTGGGCATCACCGACTACGCGCAAGAATCTCTGGGCGACATCGTTTTCGTTGAGACCCCGAAAGTTGGCGCGGAACTCACTGCCGGCAAGACCTTCGGCACGGTGGAATCGGTGAAAGCGGTGTCCGACCTGTTTGCCCCTGCCTCTGGAATGGTGACAGAGGTAAATGGCGATCTGGCCACATCTCCCGAAAACGTAAATAAAGACGCCCATGGTTCGTGGATGATCAAAATGACGCTGAAGAATCCGAAAGAGCTCGACGGGCTGCTATCCGCCGCCGATTACGAGAAATTCGTGGCAGAAGAAGCGGGACATTGATCCAGCATGTGATTTCGAGCACGGAGCAGATGCCGGACACCTGCCACAATCGAAAAGCTGCGCCAATCATCTAATAATTTTCTATGCGCTATTTACCTAAATCCCCTGCCGACCGCGAAGCCATGTTGAAAGCCATCGGCTTGCGCTCGGTCGATGACTTGTTTGCGCCCATTCCGGCCGAATACCGGTTGAGCCGCGATCTTAAGATTCCGCGCCAGATGGCAGAGTCGGAAATCGTGGACTTCTTTCGCCAGCGTTCGCGTGAAAACGGCGACGGCTACACCAGCTTTCTGGGCGCGGGCGCTTATTTTCACTACCGCCCCGTAATCATCGACTCGCTGATCTCGCGCGGCGAGTTTCTGACTGCCTATACCCCCTATCAGGCGGAAATTTCGCAAGGCACGCTGCAATCCATTTTCGAATTTCAGACCATGATCTGCGAACTCACCGGCATGGAAGTCGCGAATGCCTCCATGTACGACGGTTCTACCGCCGCCGCCGAGGCCGTGATGATGGCGGTGCGCCTGACCGGCCGCCGTCAGGTGGTGGTCGCGCGCAGCCTGCATCCCGAATATCGTGAAGTGCTGGCGACTTATGCGACTCATCAGGGTATGCCCTTGTCCGTTGCGCCCTTTGCTGCGGACGGCCGCATCGATTTGAAAGAGCTGGAAGCGGCGATCACTCCAGAAACCGCTTGCGTGCTGGTGCAATCCCCGAACTTCTTCGGCACGATTGAAGATGTCGAGGCCATTGCCGAAATCGCGCACAAGCACGGCGCGATGCTGGTGGTATCTATCGCCGAGGCGGTCTCGTTGGGCATTATCGAACCTCCGCGGCAAGCGGACGTGATCGCAATGGAGGCGCAATCCTTTGGCGTGCCGCTCGGGTTCGGCGGTCCCTACTGCGGAGTCATCGCCACGCGCGAAAAATATGTCCGCCAAATGCCGGGACGGCTCGTCGGCCAGACGGTGGACAAGCAAGGCAAACGCGGATTCGTTCTCACCCTCGCCACCCGCGAACAGCACATTCGCCGGGAGAAGGCTACTTCAAATATCTGCACGAACCAGGCTTTAGTCGCGCTCATGGTCAACATTTTCATGACGGTGTACGGCAAAATCGGCTTGAGAGAATTGGCCAAGCAAAATGTTGCCAAGGCTGCGTATGCCGCCGGGCAGTTCGCCAAGCACGGCAAAGTTCTCTTCGGCAGCTCGCCGCGGTTCAATGAATTCGTCGTGGAAACCAGCGAAGATCCGTACGCCATCAACGGCCGTCTGCTGGGACACAAAATTGTCGGCGGACTTCCACTGCGCAAGTTCTATCCCGAACTCGGTAACGCCGCCTTATGGTGCTGCACCGAACTGACCACGCGCAGTGCCATCGACACGGCTGTCGGCCTGGTCGCCGAAAGCGAGCGTTCCGTGCGCTCGGCCAAAGAAGAAGTCGAGGAGGTGGCGCGATGAAGCACATCACGCGCAAAGCCACGCGCCACGTAAATCAGAATGAAGGTTTGATCTTCGAGAAATCCTCGGCGGGAAAGGCCGCGTGGAAACTGCCGCCGCTGGATGTGCCTGAAGTTGACACCACCAAGGCGCTGGGCGCGGCGGAACGCAAAGATCTGGGCAACATGCCGGAAGTGAGCGAGATCGAAATCATCCGCCACTTCACGCGTCTGTCCACCTGGAATTACGCCATCGATCTGGGCATGTATCCCCTTGGTTCATGCACCATGAAGTACAACCCGCGGGTCAACGAGGCGGTAGCGCGGGTTGAGGGCATTGCCAACGGCCATCCCTATCAGCCGGAAAAGATTTCGCAGGGTGCGCTCCGCATCATCAAGACGCTCAGCGAATGCCTGGTCGAGATCACGGGCATGGACGCGATCACGCTGCAACCTGCCGCGGGCGCCCATGGCGAGATGACCGGCCTGCTGATGGTCCGCGCCTATCACCAGTCCAAAGGCAACGCCCGCAAGAAGGTGCTGATCCCCGACTCTGCCCATGGCACGAATCCGGCCACGGCTGCGATGGTGAACTATGCAGTCGAGAATCTGAAGTCCGATTCACGCGGCATGGTCGATATCGCGTCGCTGGAAGCGCAGATGAATGAAGATGTCGCGGCTTTAATGCTGACGAATCCGAACACATTGGGCGTCTTCGAGCAGCAGATTCACAAGATCGCCGACATCCTGCACGCCAAAGGCGGCCTGCTCTACATGGACGGCGCCAATATGAACGCACTGGTTGGCAAGGTGCGCCCTGGCGACTTCGGCGTCGACGTCATGCACCTGAACCTGCATAAGACGTTCTCGACTCCTCACGGCGGCGGAGGCCCGGGATCGGGTCCAGTCGCGATCAAGAGAGATCTCGAACCATTTCTCCCGGCGCCGGTGCTGGTCACCAAGCCGGATGGCACCCTGGGCTTCGACTATAACCGCCCGCACTCGGTCGGGCGGGTTCGCGCCTTCTATGGCAATTTCGGAATGTTCGTGCGCGCCCTTGCCTACATTCAGGCAAACGGCCCCGACGGCCTGCGCCAGACCACCGAAGATGCGGTCCTCAATGCCAACTACATCCGCAAAGGCCTGGAAGGTACCTACGATCTGCCCTACGCTACGCCGACCATGCACGAAGTTGTCTTCAGCGACCGCATTCAGGCCAGGAAAGGCGTGCGCACGATGGACATTGCCAAGCGCCTGATCGATTATGGGTTCCATCCCTATACGACCGCGTTTCCCCTGATCGTCCCCGGCGCGCTGATGATCGAGCCGACGGAGAGCGAATCCAAGGAGGAAATGGATTTGTTCATCGAGGCGATGAAGTCGATTGCGGAAGAGGTCGAGGAAGATCCACAGACCGTGCTGGACGCGCCGCATTCCACGCGGGTCTCGCGGTTGGACGAAACGGCTGCGGCCAGGAAGCCGGTACTGCGATGGAAGCCGGCGGAATAGTGCCGATTTCGGATGGCCGATTTCGGATGGCAGATTGAAAGGCCTAGCAGGTCGCGGAAAAAGTCTCTTCGTGCGCCCGGCGTCGCCTCAGCGGCTAAAGCCGCAATTCATTTTGCTGCACTTACGGCGCGGCTGGAAGCCGCGCCCTTTCAAACCGCGAGTGCGAGCTGAGTTTTTCGGCAGCTAGGCGGCAGTTTTCAATCCACCATCAGAAAGGCCATCGCTTTCCCCTGTGTTCCTCTGTGTCCTGTGTGGTTAAATCCTGATATTGCCCCCGACAACCCAAGCATTGGACGCTGGTAGACCGTCCGGCCTGTTCACGTCGCCCGAAAAGCGCAACGCGGTCGTCTGCCTTGTACTGGCCCTGGTGACGCTCGCACTCTACAACCCGGTCACTCATCACCCGTTCGTAAATTTCGATGACGATCGCTACGTCACGGAGAATCCCCACGTTCGGCAAGGCCTGACCGGCGAAACCGTTGTCTGGGCCCTGACTTCGACCGAACAGGCAAACTGGCATCCGCTGACCTGGATGTCTCACGCTCTCGATTACTCGCTGTTTCACCTGAACCCGGCCGGGCATCATTTCACGAGTGTCCTGCTGCACGTCGGGAACGTCCTTTTGCTCTACCTGTTGCTGGTGTGGGCCACAGGACGCCTGGGGCCCAGCCTGTTCGTGGCTGCGCTGTTCGCTTTGCATCCGATCAATGTGGAGTCCGTGGCCTGGATCGCGGAGCGCAAGAATGTGCTCTGCACGTTCTTCTTCTTGCTAACTCTGTGGGCCTACGGCTGGTACGTCCGAAAGCCAGGCTGGAAGCGGTATTTGGTAGTGTTGGTTTTTTTTGCGGCGGGGCTCGCATCCAAGCCCATGGTGATCACGCTCCCCTTCGTCTTGTTGCTCCTGGATTACTGGCCCCTGCAGCGAGTGGGCGGGACCACGAATGGAACAAACCCAAGCTCGACGTGGCCGCGACTTGCCTTGGAAAAAGTTCCCTTGCTGGCGCTTTCCGCTGCCAGCGCAATGGTCACGGTGGTGGCCCAGCGAGCCGGGGGTTCCATCCGCACGACCGCTGAATTCTCGCTTGGCGTCCGCATTGCCAATGCCATTTATGCCTACGCGATGTATTTGTGGAAGATGTTATGGCCGGCGCGATTGGCGCCGCTCTACCCGCACCCGGGAAACTCGCTGGCCGAATGGAGGGTCTTAACTGCAGGCCTGGTTCTGCTCGTCATTACTGCCGGTGTCTGGCGTTTTCGCACGCGCCGCTATCTGCTGGTGGGCTGGCTCTGGTTCCTGGGAACGCTGGTTCCGGTGATTGGTCTGGTGCAGGTCGGAGAAGCCGCCATGGCCGACCGTTACGCCTACATCCCACTGATCGGCATTTTCGTGATGATTGCTTTCGGCGTGGCGGATTGGGGGGAGCGAAAGGGTTTTCGTGGCTGGCTCCTGATTCCTGCCCTGGCGGTGCTGGTTGCGCTGACCTTCGCTACCCATCGGCAAATCGGAAATTGGCAGAGCAACATAGCTCTGTGGTCGCACACGCTTGCGGTTACCACAAACAATTTTGTAGCGGAAGACAATCTCGCCGGGGCGTTGATCCTCGAAGGCAAAGAAGAAGAGGCGCTCCCGCACTTCGAAGCGGCAGCCCGCATCAACCCGCGCGATCCCATGAGCCACAGCAATCTGGGAACATATTTTCAGAATCACGGCCAGATGGGGCAAGCTATCGAGCAGTACGAAACGGCGGTGCACCTGACGTCCGATCCAACCCTGCTAACGCTTACCTATGCCAACCTGGGCGCCGCACAGTCAGCCGCGGGCGAGCAGGATCAGGCGGCCAACAGTTTTGAGCAGTCGCTCCGCTACAACCCAAGTCAGTTCAACGCCTGGCTGGGGCTCGGATTGTTGGCTCAGAGACAAGGGAAGATGGAGGAGGCCATTACGGATTTCTCCCACTCAGTTCAGGCGCAGCCGACCGTGCAGGGATACTACGAACTCGGACACACTCTGGCTCTGACCGGCCGAAAGGCCGAGGCGCTGGAAGATTACCAGCAGGCACTACGGCTCGATCCCGAGTTCGTGCAGGCGCAACAGGCCCTTCAGGCGCTTCGGCAGCCAAAGCGATAGCCAGCAAAGGCTTCAGCCGCTTGCCCTGCGCTTCTCTTGACCTAGCTTTTTCTGGAGGTCACCGCGAAAAACGCCGCGGCTTCTTGCTCCACATTCTTACTGCCGCAATGAGGGCATTTGGGATTTTGTTTGTCGTGCTCGTTCAGGGTTAAAACAGTTTCGAAAGGTTTATGACAATCGAGGCAAACATAATCGTATACGGGCATGGGGAACCTCCCGTGGAGTGCTCCATAAATTGTACGCTGCAAGGATTGTTGATGGTTAGATTTCGAGAGCAGATGAAGAGCCTTCGCAGCTCTCATCCGCCCACGAACCGACAACCAACAATCAGAAATGAAGTTTATTTTGCCTTGATCTCTACCGAAGCCCGCGTCGTATCCCAATCGATGTGCATGGTGCATCCGTTCCCGGATTTTTCATAGGAAATCGTGAAGTCCTCCAGCGGCGAGGGCAACTTGGAAACTTCCATATCCACGCGCGCCAGTTCGTCGCTTTCATACTTGTAGGGGATGCCCCACTCGCCGGTTTTCTTATTGATAATCACAGTCCATTTATCTTCGTTGGGAATCGTGAACAGGGTGTAGCTTCCCGCCGGCACGTCTTTGCCACCCACCGTCACGTCGCTGCTGGTGACAAAAGTGGTCGCTTCGTTTGCGCCCGTGCGCCATACTTTTCCATAAGGCACGAGTTCGCCGAAAATTTTGCGGCCTTTCATCCGTGGGCTGGAGTAATCGGTCTTAATGGTCTTGCCCCCGCCCAGATCGCAGGTGGCGGATGCGGCCGGGCTGGGGCGCTTTCCGCCGCCCATCTGCGCCAGGCCCAGGGTCGTGATTAGAAAAGTGAAAACTACAAGGAGGGCGATTCTCTTCTGCATGGTTTCTCCTTTGGAGTAGTGGACCGCTACAGCGTTGGACGTTTGAAGTTTGATTTGGTCCGCTGCCATTATGCTCCCCCCTACCGCGCGGTTACAATCGAACCATGCCGGTATTCAATGAAAAGCAGGAAGCACTGGAGCATTACGAGACCATGATGGGCGTGCCCCGTGGCCGCCTCGCCGTCACCATGGACACTATCACCGACGCCATGGCCCTGGTCGGCCAACATGGCGTCTATTGCCAAAGCCAGCGCTGGCCGGGCAAACCGGTCATGGACATTCAGATCATCATGAAAAATCTGACCGACGCCAAGGAACTGATCCAGAGCGTGATGGAAGAACTAAAAAGGCGCGCCCAATGATCGCGTGCGGAAACCACGAAGGACACGAAGGTCCACAAAGCCTTCTCGGCCGAAAATCCTTCGTGAAACTTCGTGTCCTCCGTGGTTTAAGGCTTTACCGTAGCCATCACGACCGCATGCGAAGGCACGCGAGCTGAAAACCTGCTGGTGAATTTTCCTAGATCCTTGTGCTGCCACAAATCGCGCACCGAGGCGCTGATCGTAGCCGGATAGCCAAGATCCACCCAATTGGCGGTAATCTCCTGCTCGGAGTCTCCGCGATTCAGCAGCACAACCGCACGGCTGCCATCTTTCATCTGTTTTGACCAGACTTCCAGATCGCCATTCTTGGCCACGCGTTCCCCCTCCCGCCCGAGCGGATCCTGGTCCACTGCGATCACTTCCTTGTTGGTGAAAATGTCGTGAATCGCCGGGCTCATGCTGCGCAGATCATTTCCCGCCAGCAAGGGCGCGGCCAACATCGCCCACAGGCTGAAGTGTGAGCGATACTCCACGTCGTTCATCCCGCCGTTGCCGACTTCCAGCATGTCGGGATCGTTCCAATGACCCGGCCCAGCGTAGGATTGCAATCCAACTTGCTGGTCGAGAATGGAGAGCACACCATTGGAGCAGCAACTGCCATTCGGCCATTTCTGCCGGCCTCCCCATCGGTCAGTGATGTCGTCGGTGGTGCGCCACAAATTGCCGCCAACTTCTTTCCCCCAAAGCCAAGGCTTTGCTGTTCCCCATTCGCAGATGCTCAGCACAATCGGCCGACCCGAGGCGTCGAGCGCCGCGCGGATATTGGCGTACGAAGCCTTGGCATCCTGCGTCGTCGTGTTGCACCAGTCATATTTCAGGTAGTCCACGCCCCAGGCGGCGTACTGGATCGCATCCTGATACTCATGCCCGAGTCCGCCCGGACGCCCGGCGCAAGTCTTCGAACCCGCGTCCGAATAGATGCCGAACTTCAGCCCCAGCGAGTGAATGTAATCGCCGAGAGCCTTCATGCCATGCGGAAAGCGCTGCGGATCGGCGACGATGTTGCCATTCGCGTCGCGGCTCACCTGCCAGCAATCGTCGATGTTGACGTAGAGGTAGCCCGCGTCTTTCATTCCCGACTTCACTACCGCGTCGGCCATCCCCTTGATCATGTCTTCGCTGACATTGCAGGCGAATTTGTTCCACGAATTCCATCCCATGGGCGGCGTGAGCGCCAGATTGTCGGAAGGAGCGGGTGTCACTTGCGCGAACATTCCTGAGACAACTAGCAAGACGAACAGAGATATGGAAAAAGGAAGATGTTTCGTTTTCATGCGCACCGTTGTACCAGAACTGCTGGAAGATTGATACCGGAAGGTGAGCCTCGCACATCGGATCAGGTCAGTCCGATACAATGCTGCTCATTCCGATCAGCATGGAGGATTTCATGCGCAGGCTTCCGCCGTCATTCACCGCCGCAATCATCGCTGCTGGTTTGTCGATTGGCAGCACCCGCACATGGGCGCAAAGTCCCACCGCAAGCCTCGGAATCTTTGAGGATCACGCGGATGTCGGTACCGTTCTCCACCCCGGCTCGGTGAATTACGATCCTACGAAAAAGAGCTACACCATCACCGGCAGCGGCGAAAATATGTGGTCGGTCGCCGACGCATTCCAGTTTGTCTGGAAGAAAATGTCGGGCGACGTCACGCTCACGGCCGACATCAGTTTTCTGACCAAGACCGGCAATGAGCACAAGAAAGCGGTCCTGATGCTGCGCCAAAACCTCGATGCCGACTCGGTTTATGCCGACGTAGCCCTGCATTCCAGCGGTCTCACCTCGCTGCAATTCCGTGACGAAAAGGGTGCGGTCACGCGCGAGATCCAATCCAATCTCTCTGCTCCCAGGCGCCTGCGCATCGCTCTGCGCGGAGATTACGTCTACATGGCACTGGGCTCTGACGACGAGGTGAAGCCAGCCGGAGGATGGTTCCGCATTCCGCTCCACGGTCCATTCTATGTCGGCCTTGGGGTCTGCTCGCACGATAAGGACGTATCGGAGCAGGCGGTCTTCTCCAATGTCGAGCTCAGCCAACCGCCCGCCGGTGTGGGCCAGCCCGTCCTCTACAGCACTCTGGAAACGATCACGATCGACTCTGCCGATCGCCGCGTGGCCTATCTGGCACCGGGACGTTTCGAGGCCCCTAACTGGACCCGCGACGGCAGCGCCTTCCTCATCAATCGCAACGGCCATATCGAACGCCTGGCGCTCGACACTAGCGATCCCAAAATAATCCCCACCGGCTTTGCCGACCGCTGCAACAACGATCACGGCATCTCGCCCGACTCCACTCAGCTTGCTATAAGCGACAATTCTCAGGGAGATCACGAGTCGAGGGTTTATCTCGTGCCCATTGCCGGCGGTACTCCACGGCCGATGACTGAGAAAGCGCCGTCGTACTGGCACGGCTGGTCTCCCGACGGAAAGACGCTGGCCTTCGTCGGCCAGCGCAACGGCGATTTCGATATTTACTCGATCCCTGCCGCGGGAGGAGAAGAGACGCGGCTCACGACCGCCAAGGGACTCGATGACGGTCCCGAGTATTCTCCTGACGGAAACTACATTTACTTCAATTCCGAACGCACGGGGCACATGCAGATATGGCGCATGAAGCCGGACGGCAGCGAGCAGGAGCAGGTGTTTTCCGACGACCTGAACAACTGGTTTCCGCACATCTCTCCCGACGGCCAGTGGATGGTTTTCCTGACGTACGAAGCCGTAGTGACCGGACATCCAGAAAACAAAAACGTCATGCTGCGCCTGATGTCGCTCGCGGATAAAAAAATTACGGTGCTGGCGAAGTTGTTTGGGGGGCAGGGGACCATCAACGTGCCGTCGTGGTCGCCCGATAGTAAAAAGTTTGCCTTTGTGAGTTATATGCTGATTCCGCCCGAAGACTAGCGGACCAGGCACCCTTACGCATCGCGAGATGCTGAAAACACCGCCCTAGTTGGTGGGAATTTTCGCGAGAAGACTTTCCATTCGTTACCCGGCCTGAACAATCGTAACCTGCCCGCGCAGCAAAATCCGCATCAAAATGGTCTCGTGCGGATCGCTGCAAAAAGCCTGCTGGTGGCCCTTCTCGTGGGCTGGAGTCTATGCGCATCATGGGCGCAACAGCAGCAAACCCACGATCACAGTTCGTTGCAGGAGGTGACAGAGGGAAACCCTCGGCGCGATAGCGACCGCATCTTGAATCAAGATGACCGGCTTTCGGTGATAGCTGCGGCCTTGGATCCCAAAGTTCGTCGCCATGCCAGCCCGGATTGTTCCCACCTGGTTCATGCCATCTACGAAAAAGCCGGTTTTCCCTATGCCTACGCGAGCTCTAGCGATCTCTACAACGGAGTCCAAGGTTTCCAGCGAGTCCACGACCCCGACCCCGGCGACCTGGTGGTATGGCGCGGTCATGTGGGGATCGTCGTCCGTCCATCACGCCACGTGTTCTTCAGCTTCATGAGCAAAGGTCCAGGAGTGGACGACTACGATTCCCGCTACTGGAGACGTCGAGGACACGCGCGTTTCTACCGCTACATCAAGAATGATCCCTGCCCAGGCTGCCCGCTTCCCGTCGCTCTGAAGTAAGGCGGTGCAACGCTTTCGCTCGACCGCTTCTACTTCCCAACCTTCTCGTCAAAAAATTTCGCCATGATCTCAAGCGCCTCCTGTGTCTCCGGCAATTGAAAGTGATACCAGAAGGCGTGCGGCAACGCCTCGAAGACGACCAACTGTGAATCGTTCCCCGCGCGCAGCAACGCCCGGTGAAAAATGGCCGTGTCGCTGAGCAACAGATCGCGCGTACTCGTGACCAGCAGGCTGGGTGGCATTCCGTGCAGATCGGCAAACAAAGGCGACAATACGGGATCCTTGCGATCCGTCTTGCCTACATATTGATCATCCGGCAGATGCTTGGGATCGGTGGGCTGCATTTCCCCCGGAAAGCCGTTCAGGGTGAAAATTTGCCGTGCGTCGCCCACGCGGCTGAAATCGGCGAGTGCCGAAAAGATTCCCAGCGCGCCCGGCAGCGGCAATCCCAGTTGCTTCAGCTTCACCGCAACTTCCGCGGTCAAAATCGCTCCCGCCGATGTTCCGAAAATTCCGATGTTGCCCGGCTTGTACGTTTTGAGAAGCTCTTTGTAGACGGCAACTACATCGTCCACCGCCGCCGGAAAGGGATTCTCCGGAGCCAGCCGGTAATACACGGAAACCACTTTCATCTTCGCCAGATTCGAAATGGGCACGCCTTCGAGCAGCGACCCGGAATCGGAATTGAATCCGCCGCCGTGCAAGTTGATCAGCACGCGTTCCTTATTTTCCGCTGGCATGGTCAGCGGCGTAATGATGTCGGTGCGAACGCCCGCGGTGGTGGCCTCCTCCACATTCACGGGATAGATTTTGCGCGCCTCGGCGGAATCCTGGGCGCGCCAAACGTCGGTACGGGCGCGGCGCTCGGCCAGCGTCTCCGGCCCCGGAGTCGTATGAATCAGCGACTCCAGCCAGGTCTGCGCCTCCGGGCTCACCGTGTTGGGCATCGGCACCACGCGGGCGATGTGCGCCGTGCCGTCAGGATCGAAAGTAGCGGAATCCATTGGCGGCGCGGGCTTCGATTGAGCCGCTGAATATGCTGCCAAAGTTATCGCCAGCAGATTGGTGATTCCAATTCTCATGGTGCGCACCCTCTTTGAAAGCTACCAACAGTAAGAAAAAGGGCACAGAAGCCACAATCAATGAATCCTCTGTGGACCTCTGTGCGCTTTGTGGTTCAGGTTCTTAAACCAGCGTGTACTTTCCGCGCTCGATCATCTTCGACGCGATCTCTTGCCGCAGTTCGATCGTGTTGAAGGGCTCATATTTCGCCAACCGCCGCAGGATGGCCAACTGCGTGCGCAGCATGTCGCCATCGGCCACGGCCGCGATTACTTTACGAGCAGCAGATTCCACTTTCTCCATGGCCTGCAAGAGATAGACGCGCGTCATGCGAAGCGGCAGGGCCGCGCCTTCTTCGCCCTTGCTGGCCACGATCTTCTGGGTGCGAAGCACCGCCGACTCCATAGCGTAGACTTCGATGGTCATGTCGGCGATCGCGCCCATAACTTCCTGCTGATCCTGGATCGCCTGCATGTATTTCTGGGTAGCCGCGCCGGCCGCAAACAATCCCAGCTTCTTGGCCTGCGCCACCAATTTGCGTTCTTCCACCAGCGGACCTTCCATCTCTTCCGCCCCTGTTGGCCCGGAGAGCACTTCATCCATCAGCTTCTTGATCGCCGGCATGAGCGCCAGTTGCCCCGTCATCGCACGCTTCAGAAGAAAGCCGGTGATGATCAGGCGGTTGATCTCATTCGTACCTTCGAAGATGCGGTTGATGCGGGCATCGCGGTAGGCTCGCTCTGCCGGATACTCCTCGACGAACCCGTACCCCGCATAAATCTGCACTGTTTCGTCGACAATGTAATCGATCATCTCCGATCCCCACACTTTGATGATCGAGCACTCGACGGCGTACTCCTCAATCGCCTTCAGGGTTTGCTTGGCAGCGTCAGCGGCGGACTTGTCGACATCATTCAGCGCCGCATCCATCATGGCTACGGTGCGATAGACCAGCGATTCGCCGACATACAGCAGGGTTGCCATGTTGGCGATTTTCTCGCGCACGAGCCCAAAGTCGGCAATGACTTTGTTGAATGCCTTACGCTGCTTGGCGTATCCAATCGCGTTTTCGAGTGAAACACGGCCTCCGCCTACGCACATCGCCCCGAGTTTGAAGCGACCGATATTCAGGATGTTGAATGCGATCAGGTGGCCTTTGCCGACGTCGCCCAGCAGATTCTCCACCGGCACTTTGCAGTCATTCAAAATAATCGGGCAGGTGGACGATCCCCGAATCCCCATTTTGTGCTCTTCCGCTCCGACGGAGAATCCCGGAAATCCTCTCTCCACCAGGAAGGCCGTGAATTTCTCCCCATCCACTTTGGCGAAAACCGTGAACAGATCGGCAAAGCCGGCGTTGGTGATCCACATCTTCTCGCCGTTGAGGATGTAGTGCTTGCCATCTGGAGAAAGAACGGCGCGGGTGCGGCAATTCATCGCGTCCGAACCCGAGGTTGACTCCGACAAGGCATACGCGCCCACGATCTCCCCTGCCGCCAGCCGTGGCAGATATTTTTTCTTCTGTTCTTCGGTGCCGAAATAAACGATGGGCAGAGTTCCGATCCCGGTATGTCCACCCCAAGTTGTCGCAAACCCGGCGTACTTGGCGATGTGGTCGGCGATCACTGCCGCTGTGACCTTGTCCATTTCCAGCCCGCCGTAGGCCTCGGGAATCTCGGCCGAACTCAGGCCCAGTTCGCCCGCCTTCTTGAGCAGGTCGCGAGTGACTGAAAAATCCTTGTGCTCGATTTTTTCGACATTGGGAATGATTTCGTTGAGGGCAAATTCTTCCGCCGTTTGTCCAATGAGTTGGTGCTGTTCGCTGAAATCTTCCGGCGTGAATACTTCGTCGGGCTGCCTCGATTCCAGCAAGAAACTTCCGCCGAAAATCTTGGTCTTCGGAACTGCCGTAGTCGTAGCCATATTTGTCCCTCAGTCTATAAAGCGATTCGCCGCCCCCGCAGGGGAACAGCGAATGCAATGCAATTCTAATGCTGGGAGAAAGGGAATGGTAGTTGGGTGTGAACGCGCGTGATCCCTATCACGTCCGATCCAACGCTTCCGGATCTCGACTCGATTTCATCGATATCCGGGATCAGGCACCGCGGGATCAGACAAGTCTTATTTCTCCGCAGGTCCGGTTTGCACTACCGCGGTTCTCAGGCGGTAGTGAGTAGCAGGTTGGCAGGTCGAATAGGCGACGGGATGCACAGAATCCGAATCTTTGGAGTCGCGTGCTACTACGTAACTGCGAATCGTGTAGCAGACCGAGTCGGCCCCGGATTCCCCGTCCGGCCCGACTGCCATCTTGTCAGTCTCGAGCGGCGGAATGAAGTGGAAGCTGAAGCCCTGGTCTTTGCCGATTAAGTATGCATTCGAACCACTTACAATGCGCGCCAACGGATCCTGGGGCGTCGCGTCATCGGGAACAATTCGCCAAGGGTCGGAGGATTGAGAAGTTTTGATCCCGAGATCAGGTTTCTTCGGGAAATTCGGTTGAGGTGTTACCTGGCAGAAGGATGGCAACGAGCAAAACACAAGAGCAGCCACAAAAGCCCTGACGAGAGTCATACAAGCCCTCCGTTGGACAGATTATAGCTCCGAAAGCCATCGCTGCGCCGTGTAGCTTCGTGCCCTTTGCGGTTAAAGGTTTTGGTTCACCCGCCAATTTGTCCCGTTCACAAAACGCTTAATGCCATCCTTGAGATGGACAACATTGAAATTGATCAGGAGTGCAATCGATTTTCCGCTCAGCTTTAGATAGGAGATCACTTGCGCCCAATGAACGGGCGAAATTCCTTCTACGGATTTGACTTCAACAATGACAAGATCCTCCACCAATAAATCCAGCCGATACCCGAGCTCCAGCTTAACCCCGCGGTAAACCACCGGCAGGCCGACCTCTGTGTGGGAGCTTATGCCGGATTGTCGGAGTTCATGCTGCAAGCATGCTTTGTAAGCGCTCTCTAACAGGCCCGGGCCGAGTTCAGAGTGGACCTTCATCGCGGCCGTAATCACTGCGTGGCTCACTTCTTGTGCACTCAGCCGATGAAATGACGCAGTGGCCATAGGCACCCCGCGCTAGAAATACTGGCTCGGGCTAGTCCAGTCGATGATCCGAATCACAGCCGGAAGAAAAATATCCCAGAAAAGAGCCAAATCGGGAACCACGAAGGACGCGAAGGTGCACGAAGGAAACCGATTCCATGCAACTGGAAGGAAAATATGCAGAAAGAGCCAAATCGGGAACCACGAAGGACGCGAAGGTACACGAAGGAAACCGATTTCATGCAACTGGAAGGGAGATATCCAGAAAGAGCCAGATCGGGAACCACGAAGGACGCGAAGGTACACGAAGGAAACCGATTCCATGCAACTGGAAGGGAGATATCCAGAAAGAGCCAGATCTCGAACCACGAAGGACGCGAAGGAGGCCGATTCCCATCCCGCGCTTGCTTTCGTGAAACTTTGTGTCCTCCGTGGTTTACGTTTTTAGCCGTTCTCGAAGATTCCGGCTGCGCCCATGCCTCCGCCCACGCACATCGTGACCATGCCGTAGCGCACGTTGCGGCGCTTCAGTTCCCGAATAACAGTTGCGGTCAGCTTGGCTCCGGTGCATCCCAGAGGATGTCCCAGCGCGATCGCCCCGCCATTGGGATTGACTTTCGATGGATCCAGCCCCGCTTCCTTGATTACCGCCAACGACTGGGCCGCGAAAGCTTCATTCAATTCGATCACATCGATATCGGAGAGCTTGAGCCCCGCCATCTTCAGCGCCTTCGGAATCGCGAACACCGGTCCGAGTCCCATCTCTTCCGGCTTGTAACCCGCGGTCGCAAACGAAACGTAGCGGGCCAGCGGCTTGACGCCCAGCGCGGTCGCGCGCTCGGCCGACATTACGACCGCTGCCGCCGCTCCATCCGACATCTGCGAAGAGTTTCCCGCCGTGACCATGCCCTTGAGGTGAAAGGCCGGCTTGAGCGCATGCAGGGCTTCGAGCGAAGTGTCGGCGCGCGGACCTTCGTCGACTTTGAAAACAATCTCGTGGCGCTTAGGCTTCGATCCATTGGGAGCGCTGAAACTCACCGGCACCGGCACGGTTTCATCGTCGAACTTTCCACTTTGGATCGCCGCAATCGCTTTCTGATGGCTATGCAGCGAAAATTCATCCGCTGCCTCGCGCGTGATGCCAAAGCGATGGCCCACGCGCTCCGCGGTCAAGCCCATCGAAAGATAAGCGTCGGGATAGTGATCCACGAGCCAGGGATTGGGAGAAACCTTGTGGCCGCCCATCGGAATCATCGACATCGACTCCGTTCCTCCCGCAACGATCACCTCCGCGCCGCCGCTCATGATGCGCTCCGCCGCCATAGCGATGGCCTGCAATCCCGACGAACAGAAACGATTGATCGTTAGTGCTGACACCTCTACCGGCAATCCGGCACGCAGCGAGGCGATCCGGGCCACGTTCATCCCTTGCTCGGCCTCAGGCATGGCGCATCCCAGAATCACATCCTCAATTTCTTTTGCGTCAAGTTGCGGCACGCCCGCAAGCGCGCCTTTGATCGCCACCGCCGCCAATTCGTCCGGACGGGTCGCTCGCAGCGTTCCCTTGAAGGCGCGTCCCACAGGGGTGCGAACCGAAGAAGCAATGATGACTTCGCGCATAGTCTTTCTCCCGAACTGCTATCCGTTAGATGCCTGCTCGCCCGCGCCGGAATCAACCGGCCGACGGCTCATTTCACCGGCGCGAAAAAGTAATAGTCGGCCGTATATTTGCTTTTGATCTCTGTATCCTTGTGGGCCTCGTCGCAAACGTCGTCGCCCGGCTTGCCGCCGTGAGTGTGCACGCGCTGGATCTTGGTCACATCCGCGAGCACGCCCTTCTTGGAGTTGTTCACTACATCGAGCAGCAGCCAGGGAACTGAATCCGAATCGAGCGACTCCACGTGTGCCACCGGCTTCCCCGTGACTTCGCTGCCGTCTTTCAACTTCCAGGTCGGACCGGCTGTATGCTCCCCGATCACTTTGTCCTTCCGGTCTTTGAGTTCGGCCTCAGGCCCTTTCAAAGTCCATTCGAATTTTCCGTCGGCGCCCGCCTGACACGTATAATTCTGCGTCCCAGAGGCGCGGACGAACAAAACCGGCTCCAGCCCCGAAGGCACGGCAATCGCATCCGGCACGTCAGGAGCGGATTCTTTTGCGGGAACATCTTTCTGTGCCTGTGCCGCCGCGACCACTGCTCCAAGAACCATCACTGCAAGGATGGAAGAAATTTTTTCCGTTTTGCGCATAAGAGCTATTTTGTCATGCCTTAGGGACGCCGTCGGATTTTGCCTAATTCCTCAGCGTCTTCCCCGTCTTCAGCGTGTACTGAATCCTTTCCTGCGTTTTCTTTTCCCCGCACAGCGACTTGAAGGCCTCGCGCTCCAGATCGAGGAGGTACTGCTCGCTCACCGGCATCCCCGGCGTGATGTTGCCGCCGCAGAGCACCTCGGCGATTTTGCCGCCCAGCCTCACTTCGTAGTCGGTAACGTAATCCGCCTGCCGCATCAGATGCACTCCCATTTTCAGCGCGGCAAGCAGATTTTCTCCCGGCGCCGGAATGTCGGTGCGCGGCAGCGGCGGCTCGTATCCGGCTCGCGCCAGTTCCAACGCCCGAGCCTTTGCGTCCGAGAGGACGCGCTCGCGATTCATCGTGATGCGATCCGAATTCGACAGGAATCCCAGCCCTTGCGCCTCGTGCGCCGAGGTCGCTACCTTCGCTGTCGCAATGGTCTCGAATGTCTTTTTCATCGCCTCGAGCATTTCCACCGATCCGGCGAGAGCTTCTCCGGAACCTTTGCCTCGCGACGCCATGGCCGTGTCCACGGCGCGTAGCAGCATCTCTTTGCAGCCGCCACCTCCCGGCAACAGTCCCACGCCGACTTCCACCAGCCCGGTATAAAGCTCGGCATGGGGCTGGCGTGCCGCGGCGTGCAGTGAAATTTCCGTGCCGCCGCCCAGGCAGAGACCGAACGGCGCGGATACGACTGGCTTCGGAGAAAACTTTATGGCTTGTGTCATGCCCTGGAACTGGCGGATCGCCAGATCCACATCGTCCCACTCTTCTTCCTGCACGCTCATCAGCAGCAGCATCAGATTCGCGCCCACGGAAAAATTCGCCGCATCGTTAGTGATCACGAACGCGTCGAAGCCATCGCCCGGCCCGCCCGGCTTTAGTGTCTGCGTAATCAGGCTGATGATGTCGGCTCCCAGCGAGTTCATCTTGGAATGAAACTCGAGACAGCCCACGCCATCGCCCAGGTCCACCAATGATGCGCCTGAATTCTTTTTCACCGCCCCATTCGATTTCTTCGCGACCGTAACCGACCACACTCCCGGTGGCGCTGGCACCGGTTCCCAGCTGGTGGTCCCCAATTCCCAATACTTCTTTCCCGAGGGCGCTTTTGGATCGTCCAGATACCACGTCTTCTGCCCCGCTGCCAGCAGGCTTTCGACGTTGGTCGCGACCGGCTTGCCTTCTTTCTTCATGCGCGCAACCGTCGCCTCGACCCCCGCGGCGTCCCACAACTCGAACGGTCCCAGTTCCCAATTGAAGCCCAGGCGCATGGCGCGATCGATTTCCACCACTGAATCCGAAATCTCCGGCATGCGGTTGGCGCAGTACGTCCACAGATCGGAGAGCGCAGCCCACAGAAACGCTCCGGCCTTGTCGCCTTTTTGCGGACCGCTGCCGTTCAGGCCCAGCAACGTGCGCAGACGAGTCCCCGTGTCCTCAATATTCTTCGCCATATCGAGCGCGGCAAACTTCGGCTTTTGCCGCGGATGATATTCCAGCGTCTTCCAATTCAAAGCGAGGCGTTCCTCTTCTTTGCCGTCTGTACTCTTGGCTTTCTTGTAGAACCCGCCTTTGGTCTTGTCGCCGAGCCACTTTTTTTGCACCATCTGACCGAAAAACTCAGGCAGGCGAAGATCGCTGCGCTCGTCGTGCACGTTGGTGGTCATGTTGCCGACCACGTGCCCCAGAATGTCGAGTCCGACCAGATCGATGGTGCGGAATGTCGCCGACTTCGGCCATCCCACCGCCTGCCCGGTCAGGGCATCGACTTCTTCGATCGTCAATCCCATCTCCTGCATGAGCCGCATCACATTCAGCACAGAAAATGTGCCAACCCGGTTGCCGATGAAATTGGGCGTGTCTTTCGCGATTACCACGCCCTTGCCCAGGCGCACATCGCAGAAGTGCGCGATGGCATCGATGGCGGCTCGATCGGCATCTGGCGTAGGAATGATCTCCAGCAGCCGCATGTAGCGAGGCGGATTGAAGAAATGCGTTCCAAACCACACCATGCGGAAATCGTCGGAAAATCCTTCCGCAATCTTGCCCACCGGCAGCCCGCTGGTATTGGTGGTAACGATCGTTCCCGGCTTGCGCACAGCTTCCACTTTCCGCAGCAGACTGCGCTTGATCTCAAGGTTTTCTACGACTGCTTCGATGATCCAGTCGACCTCGCCGAGCTTTTTGAGATCGTCGTCGAAATTTCCCACCGTCACCAGCCGCGCCAGCGACGGCTCCATGAAGGCCGCGGGCTTTGACTTCTTCGCGGCGTCTAGCCCCGCGGCAGCGATCTTGTTTCTCGCGGGCACGTCCGCGTCCGGCGGAACGATATCCAGCAAATAGCTCGGCACACCTGCGTTGGCGAAGTGCGCCGCAATGCGCGCGCCCATGGTTCCGGCGCCCAGAACCGCAACTTTATTAATGCGTTTCATAGTCATGCCTCGAAATGAAACCTCCGCTTAGACTGGCGGAGGATGGAAGGATTGGAGTCTCAAACATCCAGGATGACATCGAACTCGTCCCTGACCGGGACTTGTGAACTGGCAATGGTAATCCCTTCCGAGGAAATTTATCTACCGCTCCGGTCATACCTTCGCGTGGGATAACAAATACTCCAGAGCCTGTTTCGCCATCTGTTTCTCGCCGCGATAGGCGAGCAGTTTCGGAGCATCCTCCAGCCGCACCCATTTTGCCCGCGCCACCTCAATCCGCATCTCCTCGGAGACATCGTCGATGCGTCCCGACTCGTAGCGCAGCAGATAAAACGTCACGATCTTGAACACGCGCTCCCCATCTCCCCACGACCGCACGTATGCGTACTTGATGTCTGCCAGTTTCGTAATCAACGCCGCCGTGATTCCGGTCTCCTCGCGCACCTCGCGTAATGCGGCCTCGAGCGCCTTTTCCCCCACATCGACCAGTCCCTTCGGCAGGCAGAGAACTGTTTTGCTCTTTGGGCGAACCGCCGGTTTCGCCGGCGCCCGGCTGGCCCCCGGAATTTCGGCAGCTTCGGGCAACTCGATGGCCGCCATCCACCACACTCCATCCTTGTGGCGGACAACCACTCCCCCGGCGGAAATCTCGCGCACCATACTGTCCGCAACTTATCAGGAATACAGGAAATTCGCATCCGGGTCTGCGGTGGGGAAAGTAACTGTTACCGTTACCGGGGTTCGCACAACGGTAATCAGAGAGATGGCACATTCGTGCTCTGCAGCCTAACCGCAGATTATGGCATCTTAATGGTCAAGTAACGCTTCAGCAGTTCGGCCCGACCACGAGTTGGAAGTGGGGTTCGCTGTGAGAAGTTTGGGCAAGATTATTCGCTCGGTTCAAGCCTTCGGGCGGGAATGGTCCCGTCGCGCTGATCCCATCGTTCCATCCCGCACACCTTCCATCGGACTGGCTTTAGGCGGAGGATTTGCCCGCGGCATCGCTCACGTCGGCATCCTGAAAGTTCTCGAAGAGGAAAACATTCCTATCTCAGTAATCACCGGCACCAGCGTCGGTGCCCTGATCGGTGCTTGTTATTGCAGCGGCCTTACGCCCGCGGAGCTGGAACATGTCGCGCGCAACACCCGTTTCACCACCTTCGCCCGCTGGACCCTTTCGCGTTATGGCTTCGCCTCGAACGATCGTATGATCTCGTTTCTCACGCGCACTTTGAAATGCGAGACTTTTGAAAACCTGCGCATCCCGCTGGGAATCGCCGCCACCGACTTCAATACCGGCGAAGGCGTGATTTTCCGTTCCGGTTCGGTGATTGGCCCCGTGCGCGCCAGTTGTGCTTATCCCGGAATGTTCCTTCCGGTCGAGATTGCCGGCCGTCATTTCGTCGATGGCATGTTGTCTTACCCGGTGCCTTCGCGCCCCGCTCGCGAGATGGGGGCCGACCGGGTCATTGCCGTTCATCTGAAAGGAACCTGGGCGAACGGCAGCGCGCCGCGTCACTTGTTCGACGTGATCGGACAATCGTTCGCCATCGCCCAGGACGCCATGTCTCGCCTGTGGCGCGAGGACGCCGACCTCGTGATCGAGCCCGATGTCGCCGGCTACGCTTATGACGATTTCAAGCGCGCGCCCGATTTGATCCGCGTCGGCGAAGCCGCGATTCGCGCCGTGCTGCCTGAAATCCGCCAATGGCTGGCGACGCCCGTGCAAGCCACCTATCCAGTCGTCGAACGCCGCGGCGCTCCGCGAGTCGCCCCCATGTCCGCCGATTAAGCGGCAGCCTGCAATTTTTCGGCTTCCTCGCGTATCCGCTCCCACGCGTTTTCCACGTGCCGCGCCTTGGTATTCGTCTGCCCCACGCATAAACGCAGCGTCAACTTCCCGTTCAATTTTGTATGTGACAGGAACAGATCGCCGCTGTGGTTCAACCGGTCCATGATGGCTTGATTAGCGGTATCTCCCGCTTTGTGCCGGAAGCAAACCAGGTTCAGCGGAGCCGGCGCGGCCAACTCAAAACGATCATCGTGACCAACCCAGCCCGCGAATTGCTGCGCCAGCCGGACATGTTCGCGAATGTGGTGCTGCAACCCCTCCACACCGTAATGCCGGATCACAAACCACAATTTCAGCGATCGAAACCTGCGCCCCAGCTGAATATGCCAGTCGCGATAATCGATCACCGCTCCCGATTCCGTCGCCTGATTGCGCAGATATTCCGGCAGGATGCTCAGGGTTTCGATCAGCGCCTTGCGGTCCGCGACCCAGAAGCAGTTGCAGTCGAAGTTCGTGAACATCCATTTATGCGGATTGAAGTTGTAGCTGTCGGCGAGTTCCACGCCATTTTGCAGATGCCGGAATTCCGGGCACAGCATTGCCGTGCCTGACATGGCCGCGTCCACGTGCAGCCACAGATCATTCTTCCTGCAAATCTCCCCAATCGCGCCAATCGGGTCCATCGCGTTCGAGGAAGTTGTTCCCACCGTCGCGCACACGAAACAAGGCTTGAGCCCCGCGCGCTGATCGGCCTCGATTTGCCGCTGCAGTGCCTCCGGCCTCATCGCGAAATTCTCATCCACCTCGATCAGTCGCAGGTTATCCGTTCCAATTCCTGCGATCATGGCTGCTTTTTGCAAAGAAGAATGAGTCTGGGTCGAAACGTAAGCCACCAGCCGTCCGTCGCAGCCTTTCTTGTTGCTGGTGTATCCCGTGGCCCGCTCGCGAGCCGCCAGCAGTGCGCATAGCGCCGCGCTCGAAGCCGTATCCTGGATCACGCCTCCGCCAGTGCTCGAAGACCGGAACTTCTCCGGCAATCCCAGCATGGTCACCAGCCAATCCATGACATGGGTTTCCAGTTCCGTGCACGCCGGACTAGTCGACCACAGCATTCCTTGCACACCCAGCCCGGAGGAAACCAGATCGCCGAGAATTCCCGGCCCGGAAGCGTTGCACGGAAAATAACCGAAAAACTTCGGCGATTGCCAGTGCGTGATGCCGGGCAAAATCAACAGTTCCACGTCCTTCAACAGTCTTTCGAAAGACTCGCCCTGCGCGGGAGGACCGGGCGGTAACGAAGCCCGAATCTGACCGGGCTTCACCTGCGAAAACACGGGAAACGATTCCACCCGCGATTGATAGTCGGCGATCCAGTCCACCACGGCATGGCCGCAGCGCCGGAATTCGTCAGGAGTCATGTGAAAAGATTTTTCGTCAGACACGGATACCTCGAGAGGGAACAGCAAATCGTATCAGAGCAGATTCGGTATTTGTATTTCCTTGGTGTTCCTTCGTGCTCTTTGTGGTTGACGTCTTTTTATCTGATCCTTCCGAAATACACCCGCGTCTTGTAATCAAACGAGACGTGTCCCTGCCAGGCATGCTCATCGAAGATTTGCTGTAACTGGCCCAGCATCGGCGCATGCCTTGCATGTCCCGGGCTCGGCGCATACGAAGACGAGAGCAAGCGTCCTTCCAGACCGGTGTAATCGAATTCCTGTCGCATGGCGAAGACACGTTCCTGAAACGGCGCCGGATCGAAGAATTCGTTCACCGCGTCGGTAGTTCGCTCGTGCCGGACCTGCTCGTAATCAGTCCCGTACTTCAGCAGCAGCAGCTCATACTCGCGGAGAAACGGCGTGCCATCGGTGATGCGTTCATTCCACAACAGCACGAGCACTCCACCGGGCCGCAAAATTCTCGCAAATTCCTGCCGCGCCGCCGTGCGCTCGAACCAGTGCGCAGCCTGAGCTGCGGTTACAAAATCCACGCTGGCATCCGGCAAAGTGGTAGCCTCCGCTTTGCCGTTGACACTGATAAACCTCGGGAAGCTCGCCAGCAGCCGCTCTCCTACCTGCCGCATCTCGGCATTGGGCTCGACTCCGAAGACGGAATTCCCGTTTTCCAGCAGCATCCGCGTCCAAATTCCCGTCCCCGAGGCCAGATCTGCGATCACATGCCTCGGCTCGAGGCCGCATTCGCTCTTCAGAAGCTGCAGAGCCTCCGGCGGATATCCCGGCCGGTAGCGGACATAGTTTTCCACCCGATCAGAAAAGCGGCTGGTAGCATTGGAAGCAGGCATATCGGCTCATAACGTGGCAAGATTTTTCACCTTGCCAGAAATTGATTCTAACGGCAGGATAGAGTAGTTGTCCCTCTCCCGCCGGGGCGCAGGGTTCTCCCTGCCGGATTCACGCGAATCCGATCCGGCCTGCAGCCTCGAAAACTATGCGCGTGGTCATCAAAGTCGGCACCAGTCTTATTGCCCCAGGCGGGCAAATCGATAGCAACCTGCTTCGCGGCATGGTGGATCAGTTCGATCTCAACCAGAACGAATACTTGATTGTCACCTCCGGCGCGATCGCCGCCGGCATGTCCGGCCTCGCGTTGCAGAAACGCCCCACCGACGTTCCCGGCATGCAGGCCTGCGCCGCCGTCGGCCAGAGCAAGCTGATGCACACCTACGAGCGCTTGTTCTTCGGTAAGAAGGTGGTGGCGCAGTTGCTGCTTTCCAGCGACGATTTCACCTCGCCGGTCCGCTATCGCAATCTTCAAAATGCGCTGGCGGAGCTGCTCGCCCTGGGCACCGTTCCCATCGTGAACGAGAATGACAGCGTGTCCGTGCGCGAGATCGAAGGCGCATTCGGCGATAACGATGAGTTGAGTTCGCTATTGGCAACTGCCGTCAAAGCCGATTGGCTGCTGCTGCTGACCAACGTCGACGGATTCCTGGTGCCCAACGGACGCAAGAAACCCCGTTTGCAGCGGGTTATTCGCAAGCTGACGCCCGCTCTCGAGGCTCAGTGCAACGGCAAAAGCTCGCTCGGCCGCGGGGGCATGATCTCAAAGCTCCGGGCTGCCAAACTGGCCAGCGAAGGCGGCGTTCACGTTGCCATCGTGAATGGACGGCATCCTCAAGCCATTACACTGGGAATAGCACGCAAGATCGGAACCTACTTTCCTCCGGCAAAGGTGAGCTGATGTCCGCCACTCTAACCACTGCCGCATCGACGCAAGAGAAGTTGCTGCGAGCCCGCACTGCGTCGTCGATCCTGGCGCTACTTTCCGCGGCAGAGAAGAATCGCCTGTTGCTGGCCATCGCCGACGCCCTGGAGGCCAGCGAGCCAGCCATCTTGCGAGCGAACCAGCAAGACATCGCAAGCTCCGGCCTCGAAGGCGCGATGCGCGACCGCCTGCAACTCACTCCCGCCCGGACCAAAGAGATGGCCCACGGCGTACGCGAAGTGGCGTCCCTCGCTGATCCTATCGGCGAAACTCTGGCGGAGTGGACCAAGTCCAATGGCCTGCGCATCCGCAAACTCCGGGTGCCGCTGGGGGTCGTCGGCATTATTTACGAGTCGCGCCCCAACGTCACCGTGGATACCGCGGTTCTGGCGCTGAAAACCGGCAACGCCATCGTTCTTCGCGGGGGCAAAGAAGCGGCCCGTAGTAATCAATGCCTGGTCGAGATCATGGCGGCCGTTCCGGGAGTTCCCGAGGGAGCGATCGAACTGCTCGATGCCAGCACGCGCCAGTCCGTTCACGATCTCATCAAGGCGCGCGGCCTGGTAGACGTGATCATTCCCCGCGGCGGCGCGGGTCTCATCACCTTCGTCACAGAAAATTCCGTCGTCCCGGTGATCGAAACCGGAGCCGGCAATTGCCACATTTTTGTGGACGAGTCCGCCGATTTCGAAATGGCCGACCGCATTGTCATCAACGCCAAAACGCAGCGTCCCTCGGTTTGCAACGCCGCCGAAAAATTGCTGGTGCACGAGCGCATTGCCGCACAATACATTCCCCGCATCGCGAAGAAGCTGATAGATGCAGGGGTCGAACTGCGTGGCGATGGCAAAGCGCGTAGCCTAGCCGCGGGCCTTCCCATCGCGCCAGCCACCGAGCAAGAGTGGTACGAGGAATATCTTCGCCTATGTATGGCTATCGGCGTGGTGGCGAATGTGGACGAGGCCATCGCGCACATTAATAAGTATTCGACCAAGCACTCCGACTCGATCGTCACGAGGGACGAGCCGAATGCCCGAAAATTTCTGCGCGGCATCGACTCTGCGGCCGTTTACTGGAATGCCTCCACCCGCTTCACGGACGGGGGCGAATTCGGATTCGGCGCCGAAATGGGCATCAGCACCCAAAAACTGCACTGCCGCGGCCCCTTCGCCCTCGCCGAACTGACTTCCTCGAAATACGAAATCGTCGGCACCGGGCAGATTCGGTCGTAGCCATCCTTTGCAGCCTCTGTGCTACCTTGCTACTGTGAACGGGAGCCTTATGAGACTGCTTCCTGCGGCATTCTTTTCTTCTGCAGTTTTATTCTCCGGTTTGGTGGCTACACGGGGAAACGCGCCACCGCCATCCGGTGCATCATCGTCCATTTTCGGCTTCCGCGACTCGACTGCCGAGTCTGCCATCGAGTCGCGCTTCCTTTCCGTCCCCGATCCAAAACTCGCCGAAGACGAACTTCGCACTCTCACCAAAGTCCCGCATATGGCCGGAACCGTCGAAGATAAAGCGACTGCCGACTACGTTGCGCAGAAGTTCCGCGACGCCGGCCTCGAGGCCGAAATGGTCGAGTACAAAGTGTGGATCAACTACCCGGCCGAAATCAGCGTGGATATGACCGCGCCTGCAGGAGTCGAGATGCACGGTCCAACCCGCGAGCATGTGGACAACGATCCTGATCAGGATGATCCGCGCGTGGTCATGCCCTTCAGCGGCATGTCGCCCTCGGGGAACGTCGAAGCCGATGTCGTCTACGCCAATTACGGTACTCCTGAGGATTTCGAAAAGCTGGACAAGATGAAAATAGATGTACGCGGCAAGCTGGTGTTGGTGCGGTACGGCCAGAATTTCCGCGGCGTAAAGGTCTTCCTGGCGCAGGAACGCGGAGCGGCCGGAGTCATTCTCTATTCCGATCCCGCCGACGATGGATGGCGGCGCGGCGACAAATATCCCGAAGGCCCCTGGCGGCCGGATACCGGGGTGCAGCGCGGATCGGTGGGATACATGTTCGAGTTCCCCGGCGATCCGACCACTCCCGGAATTGCGTCGGTTCCATCGCTGCCGGAATCGAAGCGGATTGCTCCCGAGCAGTCGGCGCAGTTGCCCAAAATTCCTGTGACTCCGCTCTCCTATCACGATGCGTGGCCGATTCTGCAGAACCTTGGCGGGCCCGATTCCCCGCGCGAGTGGCAAGGGTCTTTGCCTTTCACGTATCACGTGGGTCCGGGACCGGCGCGCGTGAAGATGCACCTCAAGCAGGATTATCAATTCCGCACGCTGTGGGATGTGATTGGCCGCGTAACAGGTAGCGACTCGCCCGACCAGTGGGTGGTGGTCGGCAATCATCGCGATGCGTGGGTCTACGGCGCGGTCGATCCCAACAGCGGCACGGCGGCCATGCTCGAAGCCGTGCATGGCATCGGAGACTTGCTGAAGTCTGGATGGAAGCCCAAACGCACGCTCGTTTTCGGGAGCTGGGACGGCGAGGAAGAAGGCCTGATGGGTTCGACGGAGTGGGTCGAGCAGCATGACGCCGACTTACGGAATTCTCCCGCCTACTTCAACGTCGACGTCGCCGTTTCCGGATCGAGGTTTGGCGCGTCTGCCGTTCCCAGCCTGAAGCAGTTCCTGCGCGACGTGACTAAAATTGTCCCCAGCCCGAAAGGCGGGACCGTCTACGAGCAGTGGCAAAAGGCTTCGCAACCGAGCGCGCCTTCCACACAGTCGCCGACCGAGGCCATTGGCGACAGCCGGCGGACTCCAGTGGCGCAAGTGAAGGGTGATGTGCCGGTCGGCGACCTGGGCAGCGGCTCCGATTACACCGGATTCCTGCAGCATCTCGGCGTTCCTTCTGCCGATATGAGCTCCAGCGGTCCTTATGGCGTTTACCATTCGACATTCGACGATTTCACCTGGTTTACGAAGTTCGCCGACCCGGATTTCGTCTACGAGCAGCAGATGGCGCGCGTTCTCGGGCTGGAAGCGGTGCGCATGGCGGATGCCGACATTTTGCCCTACGACTATGAAGAGTATGGCAAGGAGATCGCCGCCTACCTGGATGCGGCACAGAAACGATCTCAAGACAAGTTCGGCGAGCGGGCGCTCGACTTCAGCGCGGTGAATGCGGCCGCGCGCCGCTTCGAATCGGCCGGCGCGAAGATTCTGGCGAAGCAGGAGAGCGCTCCGCGCGATGCCGCGCGCCTGAATCAGGCGCTGCTGGATGCGGAACGGGCGCTGCTGCTGCCGCAAGGATTGCCACATCGTCCGTGGTATCGCCATGCCATTTACGCGCCCGGAGAATATACAGGTTATGCGGCGGTCGTGATTCCCGGCGTGAACGAGGCTCTGGACAAGGGCGACAGCGACCGAGCGCGGCAGCAATTGGCGCTGCTAACGGCTGCTCTGGAAAGAGCGTCTAAGGTGCTGGAAGGATACCGCTAAGCCGTCGGCCCAATTTTCGTGGAACTTTCCGCAATCTGGCGCGTATCCATAAGCAGGTCGATTTCCGCCTCCGAGGTGTTCCATGGCTGAAAGGTTTGGAAGACCGTTGCTCCGCAGGGCAGTTCTGCTCTCGCTCTCGCTGCTGCTGTTGTGTGCTGTTCCCTTTGCCTTCGCGGATGATTGGAACTATGAAGAGACCCATCGTGACACGCGCGAATTCGTCTCGGGAGGTTATGTGCACGTGCGCATGAGCGTAGGCGACATGCACATCAAGCGCGGCGATTCCACCAAGATCAGGCTGGAATACACGGTGAAGTCGCACCGCGAGAAGAATGTCAAAGCGGCAACTGTAGACTTTGACGTCAACGGCAACAACGCCACCCTCGAATTCCACGCGCCATCCGACAGCAACACGCAGTTCGACGTCGAACTGGAAGTGCCGCAGAACACCAACCTCGACGTGCACGAAAAGGTCGGCGATCTAACCGTGGACAACATTGAGGGCGACAAGGATCTGAGCCTGGGAGTCGGCGACATTCGCGTGGCCAGCGGGGCGTCAGGATATCGGGTGGTGAATGCGAGTTCGGGGATTGGGGATGTGCATGGAGCCGATTATGGCGAGACCAGCGGATGGCTGGGCAAGACGCTGAAGTATCACGGCGAAGGGAAATATGAATTGCGCGCGCACGTAGGCGTCGGGGACATCAACCTGGAAGGCCGCTAGATCCTGGAATCCGCTCGGTCGCTAGCTGGGCAAATCATCCGAGAATTTTCTTGTCGCACCGAGGGGATGTTTCTCCATGAAGCGGCCGACCAGAGCGGCGCAGGCCTCTACGAATGCCTGTTCGCTGATTGTGAAGGTGTCCGCAAAGTAGCTCTCGATGCAGATCTCGGCCGCCACTCGTTTGTCTACGAAGATGGGTACGATCATATTGGATTTCACCAGATCGGAACCCAGGTAGCGCGGATCGCTTGCCACATTGTTGACCACTACTGGTTTTCCGCTGGTGGCCGCTGCCCCGCACAACCCTTGGTCGAGCGGGATGCGTGGCGTGGGCGGGAAGCTGCCAGTGTGAGGTCCGACCACCAGCGCTGCGGAGTCCTGCGCCTCCATCAAGTAAAAGCCAACCCAGTTATAGTGGCCCATCTCCTCGTGGAGCCGGTCGGAAATATGCTGCATGAGCGCGGCCAAGGTATGGGCGGTGCGGGAGTAGCTCTCGAAGTCTTCCAGCAACGTCTCGTGCTTGGACATGAGGAGGGATTATCCTTCGGGCTCGGAGAGAACCGGATATTCTATGCTTATTTTGGGTAGTAGCTCAGTTCCTTTGTGAGGGGTGGGAGTAGCTTCCGGCTCAACCATTTCAAGGCAGGCTGGACAACGGGACCGTGTAAAATATCTTCAAGGAGTTGACGCATGGCTGCCGACAAGCAGCACGCCCACGAACTGATCGACAGGCTGGCGCCGAGCCAGGTTCCCGCTGTCATTGGCATGCTCGAGGCACTGCTCGATCCGGTCTCGCGTGCAATCGCCAACGCCCCTGTTGACGACGAGGCCTTGACGGCGGAGGACGAGCAGGCCCTCGCTGAGGCAGAGGATTGGTTAAAGCATAACCAAGGAATTCCGCATAAGCGGGTCTTAGCTGAGCTTGGGCTGACGTCGAAAGAGGTCGATCGCTCTCGAGAACCGAAGTGAAGCGGATCGTTTGGACCGATCCCGCCAGAAGCGATGTCCGCAGCCTCAGCAAGTCTACCGCCATGCAAGTTCTTTCCGCGTTGCACCGCTTCGCGGAATTGGGCGTGGGCGACGTGAAAGCCCTACAAGGAAGGGAAGAGCTTAGGCTTCGGATTGGTGACTACCGCCTCTTCTTCGTCTGCCCGGATGCGGACACGATTCAGGTTCTGCGCGTCCGGCATCGTGGTGAAGCTTACCGGTGAGAATCGTCGGGTCGGTTGACCGGCGACAGTGCTGGACTGCCTATCGCTAGCCCAGTTCGATCTCGCGAGCATGCTTTCTGACCTCTAGCTCGAAACGTGACTGGCCGACTAGCAATGGCGAGAACGATATCGGTCGGCCTCCGTTTCGGCTTTTGACATAGGTGGTCCCGGTGTTGCGGCCCCTCCTCATCCAAGCGATCTCGTTCCACGCGATGACTCGATCGCTGCGAAGCCAGAGGAGCTGACGAATGCCTTCGTGATTGATCAGGACTGTTCTGGGTTCGGCAAGAAGGATCGCGACCAGCACCGAGAGGGGGATCAACGCCGCGTACAAGCCCTCGCCCTTACGGACCGTCTCCCACACGGTTAGAGCAGTGAAGGCTACCAGCGATACGATGACTATCTCGACGAGAACAAGCATGCGGGGTGCAAGAGAGAACTCAATCGAAGTGCCATCTTCCCGCGGACGAAGCTTCCTTGCAGAACGATGGATCCACCAGAACAACAGCATGAATGGAGACACGAACAAAAGTCTCAAGAGAATCGCACCGAGAATTAAGGCGAGTGCTTTCACTTGCCACAGCCTCGCGCATGCCTCCGGATGGCGGTCACCGCATGAGCCCTATTTCAGCGTGACCAGCTTTTCCACCAGTTCCGAGTAATCCTTCTTCTCGATGCCGTGGACTTGCTTGTTGTATTCGTCCACCTTGGACGAATAGTTCATCGAGCAGAATTTGGGGCCGCACATGGAGCAGAAGGCGGCCTCTTTGTAGTAGTCGTCGGGCAAGGTTTCATCGTGCATGGCGCGGGCGGTTTCGGGGTCGAGCGAAAGAGCGAACTGTTTTTCCCAATCGAATTTGTAGCGGGCGTAGCTGAGGGCGTCGTCGCGGTCGCGAGCGCCGGGGCGTCCACGGGCGATGTCCGCGGCGTGGGCGGAAATCTTGTAGGCGATGATGCCATCTTTCACGTCTTTTTCGTTGGGTAACCCTAAATGCTCCTTCGGTGTGACGTAGCAAAGCATGGCGGCGCCGTACCATCCGATCATGGCTGCCCCGATCGCGCTGGTGATGTGGTCGTAGCCGGGGGCGATGTCGGTGACCAGCGGCCCCAGCGTGTAGAACGGCGCCTCGTAACAGAGCTCAACTTCTTTGTCGACCTGCTCCTTGATTTTATCCATGGAGACGTGGCCGGGGCCTTCGATCATCACCTGCACGTCTTCTTTCCAAGCTTTCTTGGTGAGTTCGCCCAGAGTTTTCAATTCGGCGAACTGGGCTTCGTCGCTGGCATCGGCGACGCAGCCCGGACGCAGGCCATCGCCGAGCGAGAAGCTGACGTCGTACTTCTTGAAAATCTTGACGATGTCGTCGAAGCGGTCGTATAGAAAATTCTGCTTGTGATTGTAGGCCATCCATTGGGCGAGGATGGCGCCGCCGCGGCTCACGATGCCCGTGATGCGTTTGGAAATCAGCGGCAGATATTGAATGAGTACGCCGGCGTGGATCGTCATGTAGTCGACGCCTTGTGCGGCTTGCTCTTCGATGACTTCGAGCATGACTTCCGCGTTCAGGTCTTCGACACGCTTCACGCGCGCGATGGCTTCGTAGATCGGCACCGTGCCGATGGGAACCGGCGAGTGGCGCAGAATGGCTTCGCGAATCTCGTGGATGTTGCCGCCGGTGGAGAGGTCCATCACGGTGTCGGCGCCGTAGTGGACGGCGGTGTGCAGTTTCTTTAACTCCTCGTTTATTTCGGAAGTGACGGCGGAGTTGCCGATGTTGGCATTGATCTTGCAGAGCGAGGCCACACCGATCGCCATGGGCTCGAGCTCGGGATGGTTGATGTTGGCGGGGATGATCATGCGGCCGCGGGCAACTTCGTCGCGCACGAGCTCGGGCGTGAGCTTTTCTTTGTGGGCGATGAAGCCCATTTCCTCCGTGATCACACCTTGGCGGGCGTAGTGCATCTGGGAGAAGTTGCCGTCGCGGTTGTGCTGCTTGCGGCGCGCGATCCAGTCTGCGCGCGGCGGGGGAACGGTGTAAGCGATGCCATTCGAACCATTCGTGGAAGTCATGAGAACCCCAATGTTCAAGAGTCTATGAAAGTTGATTATAAACGCGTTGTGAGGAACTGGGCGCAGCTGCCGCCGATCCGAAAAAGCAATAACCACGAAGGTGCACGAAGGACTTCAGGCAAGCTGCATGCGTTTTCGATGGATCATCCATTCAGCGACGAGCAGATTCGGGATCCAGCACAGCCATGAGACGGCGATAAATGCCGCATGGAAAGACCAGTGCAATCCGAAGAGCATCATTGGCAGGTAAAAGCGCAGCGTGACTGCGGCGAGGGAGAGCGCGAAGTTGCGGATCATCCAGCGGCGGTGCGCTTCAATTTCACCGTGGCGTATTTCGCGGTAAGCCTGCAGTCCGGTCGCAAACCACAGCACAGCGAGAATTCCGAAGCCGAAATGGGTCGGCCAGCCCTCCTCCGAGACCACGGCCATCACGAGACCCGCGGTCGAGCCCAGCGCAACCGAAATGAGATAGAAGCGGCCTAACCAACGGTGAAAGTTGAGGGCGCGCGCCCGCAGCCGCTGCGAAAACTGCCAGGGCCCAGCCAGCAGGGCGCCCATGCCTCCGGCAATATGCAGGCGCAACGGGGTGAGATAGATCGCGAAGTGCCCGCTCTTTGGAGGGAAAAGGAAAAATCGCGTCGCGTAGGCCACGATCGCGAGACAGGAGACCAGCATGAACCACCACAGGCCGGTGATGAGCCGCGATTGGCGTGGAGGCGCAGGTGCCGATGCGGCAAACTGAGTTGTCTGAGACATTCAAATCTCCGAAACCTCTACTCACATTACGTTCATGCAGTGTTATTGGTTCCCTGTTGTTTCCGAAAAATGAAATACATCGCCAGACGGTTTGCGCAAGCGACAAGAGCGGCTTAGAATCTGTTTTTCATCGAAGGAGCGTTGCTTATGCGTCTGTTTCGTATTGTTCTCGTCCTTTTGATTGCCGCGCCAGTCGCCGCTTTCGCGCAGTCCGCGGCTACCACCGAGCCCGGACTGGAGTTCAACCTCGACAACATCGATAAGAGCATCGATCCCTGCGTCGATTTTTACCAGTATGCGTGCGGCAACTGGATCAAGAATGCGGAGATTCCTCCGGACCAGTCGCAGTGGGTGAGCTTTGTGCAATTGCACGACAGCAATATGGAGATCGAACGCCGCATTCTGGAAAAAGCCGCGGCCGCCGGAGCTAGTCGCGATGCCATCGATCAGAAGATCGGCGATATGTACGGGTCGTGCATGGACGAGAAGGCCGTCGACCGCAAGGGCATCGAGCCGGTAAAGCCGGAACTGGATCGCATTGCCGCAGTGAACGACAAGAAAGCGCTGATCGACGAGATTGCGCACGCGCACATGCTGGGCGCGGGTTCGCTGTTTTCTTTTTATTCGTCATCCGATATGCACAATGCCGACCAGGTGATCGCCTACATCGATCAGGGCGGACTGACGCTGCCGGACCGGGATTATTACATCAAGGAAGACAATCCCCGGATGAAGGAAATGCGCCAGCACCTGGTGGACTACGCCACCGAGTTGTTCACACTGGCGGGGCAGACGCCGCAACAGGCGGGCGAATCGGCGCAGACCGTGCTGCGCATTGAGACCGCGCTGGCGCAGGATTCCATGGACCGCACCGCGCGCCGCGACCCCAAGGTTCGCGATCACAAGATGACCCGCGAGGAAGCGGTGGCGCTGGGACCGGATTTTTATCTGAATGAATATTTTGAAAAAGTGGGGGCGCCGGCCTTCACCCAGCTGAATGTGACCAATCCGGATTTCTTCAAGAAAGTGAATGGCGTGCTCGAGTCGGAGCCGCTCGACGCCTTGAAAGTCTATGTGAGCTGGCACGTGTTGAATTCGGCGGCGCCGTGGCTTTCGCAGCCGTTTGTGGATGCGAACTTCAAATATCAGCAGTCGCTCACCGGCCAGAAGGTGATTCAGGCGCGCTGGAAGCGCTGCGTCAATCTGGTCGATCGCGAACTGGGCGAGGCCTTGGGTCAGAGATATGTGGAAGTGGCATTTCCTCCCGAGAGCAAGGCGCGCATGCTGAACATGGTGAACTTGCTGGAGAAATCGTTGAGCGAGGACATTCAGAATTTGTCCTGGATGAGCGATGACACCAAGAAGCAGGCCCAGATCAAGCTCAAGGCGATTCACAACAAAATCGGCTATCCCGATAAGTGGCGCGATTACAGTTCGGTGGTGATCAAGCCGGGGGATCTGCTGGGCGACGCGCAGCGGGCGAATGAATTCGAGTCCAAGCGGGAGATCAACAAGATTGACAAGCCGCTGGACCGGACCGAGTGGGGCATGACTCCGCCCACGGTGAACGCATATTACAGTGCTTCGGATAACGAAATCGTGTTTCCCGCGGGCATTCTGCAGCCTCCGTTTTTCGATCCGAAGATGGACGACGCGGTGAACTTTGGCGGCATCGGCCTGGTGATTGGGCACGAGCTGACCCATGGCTTCGACGATCAGGGACGCAAGTTTGATCCGCAAGGGAATTTGCACGACTGGTGGACCAAGCAGGATGGCGAGGAGTTCGAAAAACGAGTGAGCTGCGTGGCCAATGAGTATTCGAATTTCGTGGCCGTGGATGACCTCAAGTTGAACGGGCGTCTCACCCTGGGCGAAAACACGGCCGACAACGGCGGCGCGCGCATCGCGCTGGCCGCGCTCGAGCAGAAAATCGCCGAGGACAAGACGGGAAAAGAAAAGCAGTCCATCGATGGCTACACCCCGGAGCAGAGATTCTTTCTCGGCTTCGGGCGCGTGTGGTGCGAAAAGAGGCGTCCCGAGGTGGCGCGCATGCGGGTGTTGACCGATCCGCACTCACCCGGCAAGTATCGCGTCGATGGCGTAGTGCAAAACATGCCGGAGTTTGAGAAGGCATGGAGTTGCAAAGCCGGGCAGCCCATGGTGGCGGAGAACGCCTGCCACGTGTGGTGAGCCGCGGCTGAATTCTGAACTGCAAACTGAACGTGAGAATCCCCGCCCTGTCCCTGCAAAAAATGCAGGGACAAGGCCGGGGCACCCCCGCCAATCAAAGTTCCGCCGCCGTTGCCAGCGACACCTTCGCACCAATCGCACTGCACAGGTCGACCACGTGGGCGAAGTCGTTGAACGAAACGCGACCGTCGGCCTTCACCGTCACTACACGTGGGTTCTGGTTCTGCAAGAGTCTGCTCAGCGTGTTTTGCAGAGCATCTACTGAGATTTCATCGTTGTTCACTTTCAGCAACGATGAGCCTTCGCCGGCACTGATTTCCACGACAATCGAACTCGTCCCCGGCGGCGCTTCGAGCAGCACCGGCAAGCCTTTCGGAGCGACCATTGTTCCCGGCGGGTGCGATTCCTTTTGCGAGGTCAGCAGGACGGGTGCCGCAAATCCGGCATCACGGCCCAGTTCGAGGGCTTTCTCGACATTGGCAAAAGGCGCCCGAGCGTCGGCCTTGATGTAGAGCTGGGCCTCGCGATTGCGAGGATGCGTTTTCATCCAATCCGCCAGCTGATCCGGGGTCATCGGGTCGGCGCCGAAGTAAAGGCTGCCGTCGGCAGCGACCGTGACGATCCATGCATCTTCCGTGTCAGCTTCCGGCATGGGCGATGCATTGCGAGTCACGGCCATCCGTACGCTGATGCCTTTGCGGAGCTCTGGAGATTGAGCGGAGGCGCAAGGCACCACGGCCGCGAACGTTAAAGCGATCAGACACACTGCGAGTGCGTGCTTCATATGAACTGCTCCTTTCGTCCTGTTCAGGAAAGTTGTTTTACGGTTTCGCTCCGCCGAGGGCGGCGGTGGCGAGGCTGCCGCCGAGGCCCATGGTTTCCACGACCGATGAGGGCACGATGACCATCGAGCCGCGCTCCTTGATGGCTTCATACAGCATGTTCATGGCGCGCAGGTGCAGCGCGGTAGGATCGTTCTTGTATATCACTGCGGCTTGCGCGAACTTGTCGGCAATCTCGGTTTCGGCCTGGCCGAGAATATTGCGGGCCTGGCGTTCGCGTTCGGCTTGCGCCTGGCGCGACATCGCGTCCTCGAGTGCCTGAGGAATCTTCACGTCGCGAATTTCGACCGACTGCACGGTGATGCCCCAGGGATTGGTCTTCTCGTCGAGAATGCGCTGCAGTTCGCGGCCCAGAGTTTCCCGTTCGGTGATCATCTGCGCCAGTTCGTGGCGGCCGATCGACTCGCGCAGGGCGGTCTGGGCGCTGAGCGTGATCGCGTCAATGAAGCTTTCGACTTCAAGAATGCATTTTTCCGCGTTCCACACCATCCAGAAGACGATCGCGTCCACGTTCACGGGCACGGTGTCGCGGGTGAGCGTGGATTCGGCTGAGACGCTGGCCACGCGCACGCGCTGATCCACGTACGGGCTCAACGTTTCGAGGATGGGCACAATGTGGCACAGGCCGGGGCCGCGCAAGCCGACATAGCGGCCCAGACGCAGCACGGCGACTTTTTCCCACTGGCGCACAACTTTGATCGCGAACAAAAAATAGAGCCCCACGAGCGCTCCGGAAATCGCCGGCCATGGTCGCTGGATCGCCAGCGAACCCGCGATTCCTGCCAGTACGCAGATCACGAACAGCAGCACGGCGACGCCATTGAGTTCCTGCAATCGAATTTTCGGCATAACTATCTCCTTTGCGCGGGATTCGGCAGCAACTCGCGCATGCGTTCAATCAAGTCTTTAAGGGCAAACCCGGCCGCCCCTACGCGGGCCGCGAATTCACTGGCCAGCTGCGTGAGTTCGCGATCCCGCTCCGCGGAATTTTTTTCCACTTTCTTGTCCCCGATAAAAGTCCCGGTGCCCTGATGAGTTTCCAGCAAGCCGCCCAGTTCCAACTCGCGATAGGCGCGCAGCACGGTATTCGGATTGATCGCGAGGTCGACTGCGAGCTGGCGGACGGTGGGCAACTGGTCGCCGGCAGCGAGCGACCCGGAGGCTATGCCCGCGCGCACCTGATCGATGATCTGGCGGTACACCGGAACCCCGCTGCGGAGGTCGAGGGAGAACTGAAACGGCGCCCGGTTGGAATTGCCCTTCCCCATGCGTCACAGTGTACTATACTACTAGTACAATATGTCAAGTATTATTTTGGGAAGAAATTGCGGATGTTTTCGAGATGGTGGGTAGCGGCCACGTTCGGCCGGCTTAGTCTTTGGAACTCTTGAAGCCCTTGCGGCGCTGCTCGCTATAGCGATGCAGAGCGTCGAGGATGATGGGGTAGGCCTCGCCGGGCGGGCGGATCTCTTCCACTTCGACCGCTTTGCCTTCGAGCAGTTTGTAATCCTGGAAAAAGCGCCGCAGCATGATCATGCGATGCGCCGGCATCTCCGCTGCGTCGTAATAGGAGTTGAACTCGGGATCCTCGGTGGCGACGGCGATAATCTTGTGGTCCGGCTTGCCGGCGTCGATCATCGTCATCAGGCCGATGGCGCGCGCGTGAATGATGGTCAGCGGCACCACGGTTTCCTGGCAGAGCACCAGCACATCGAGCGGGTCGTCATCTTCGGCCAGGGTCTGCGGGATGAAGCCGTAGTTCGCGGGATAGTACACCGCCGAGTAGAGCACGCGGTCGAGCCGGATGAGCCCGCTGGTTTTATCAAGTTCGTACTTCACGCTCGAGCCGAACGGGATCTCGATGACGCAATCGAATTCCTGAGGAAGCTTGTCGCCGGGAGTAACGTCGTGCCAGGGATGGATCATAGCGGCGGAGATTCCTCTCTCATTCTAACGGACCGCGGCGGCTGGGTTCGGAAAGATGCAGCGGATGGTTCGAAAGGCGGCGAAAAAAGTGGCGAGCTACGTCTTTACCTTCGGGTAGAGTGTTTGAGAAGTCGGGGCAACTGCTTTCTGACGGCCGCGTGCAGTCGGCGATTGCTGCCACGAATGTTGGAACGATCGCGGCGGTCGACATTGTAGAGGTGCATTGAAACCTCCACGACCATGCGATCGAGCGCGAGCAGGACATCGAGCATCGGCCTGGGATCGACGGCAAATTCGGCGCGTGTGATTTGCCCGTTGCGTTTTTCGGGTTGCGTCATCGCGGTTATTGCGTCCTCCCGGTAGCTGGAAACAGCGGTTGATTATTGATAGCGCAGCCGCACCGGGAAGCGAAACGCAAACAATCGATGCGACGAATCGGCGAGCGGAATAGCCGTATTTGTATGAAAAGAAATGCCGCGGCCTGGCTTGGGCTGTATTTCCCCGATGCGGCGAATCAATTTTTTGACTGCCCCCGGTGAAAAGGTTTGCACTTTTCAAAATGCGCTCCGGTACTGTTGATTCAGGCCCTCCCAACGCGTAAAGTCTAAGTACGCTTTTCTATGGGGAAGTCTATGTCGAGCCAAACCAACATTTATCTGAAGTTCGGGAGCGCCGTGGCCGTCATCCTGCTGCTGCTCGGATACCTGGCCTATACCGGGGTGCAGGACAGCAAGAGTTACTACGTCACCATCAAAGAGCTGCATAAGATGGGTGACGGCGCGTACTCGAAGCGCCTGCGCGTCGCCGGCAATGTGCTGCCGGGATCGATCAAGCGCGTGGGAACCCACGTGCGGTTCGTGCTGATCGAGGAAGACCAGAACCTGGCCGTGGATTACACCGGAGCGGAAGCGCCTCCCGATACCTTCAAGGATGATTCGCAGGCATTGGCCGACGGCAGCTTTGGCCGCGATGGCGTATTTCACGCCAAGCAACTGCAGGCCAAGTGCGCCTCGAAGTATGCGCCCAAGCAGGGCACACAGCCGGGCGCGGCTCAGCCTGTCTCGACCAAGACGTAGCAGGTGGCAGATTTGAATAGCGTTCCTCTCGACTTCGCTTCGCTCTTCCGCTATCTTCACTGAGTCACAGGCTTAGCTTCTGGACCTGCTGCCGCCAATCGTGACTGCCACCACCGAACCAATCATCAGCGTCAGCGGCGTGATCAAGCAGTTCGGACGATTCGCCGCCCTGCGCGGGGTAACCGCGGAATTTGATGCGGGAAGATTCCACGCCATCCTGGGAGACAATGGAGCCGGCAAGACCACGCTGCTGCGGGCGCTGGCCGGGCTGGCGCAGCCTACTCAGGGAACGATCTCGATTTTTGGAAAGAGCCCTCAGGCGGCCTGCCGCGAACTCGGATACATGGCGCATCCGTCGCTGCTGTATGACGAGATGAGCGGAATGGAGAACTTGCGCTACTTTGCGCGGCTGTATGGCATTGCCGGCGACGAGCGGTGCGCTCAGGCGATTCGCGCGGTGGGGCTCGACCCTGAGTTGACGCGCGGGGTAGGGCAGTATTCGCAGGGAATGCGGCAGCGGATGTCGCTGGCACGGGCGATCCTGCACGATCCCAAAGTGCTGCTGCTGGATGAACCGTTTTCGAACGTCGACGCCCACTCGGCCCGCGAGATGGTGGGGCTGCTCAAGGGCATGCGCGAAGCCGGGAAGACGATTTTTGTCGTGACCCATCAAGCTGCGCTGCTCGAGGGCGTGGCCGATGAATTCGTGTGGATGCAGGCGGGACAGATTGTTGACCGGACCGCGACGACCCGCGGCGCCTCCGGGGGCGAACGATGAATTCGCTTTGGGCGGTCACGCTGGCGACGCTGGTCAAAGACATCCGCCTGGAGTGGCGCTCGAAAGACGCGCTCAATTCCATGCTGTTTTTCTCGCTGCTGGTGGTCGTGATTTTCATGTTCTCGTTCGATCCCTTGGCGGAAGAATCGCGCCACATCGTGGGTGGGCTGGTGTGGGTGGCGTTTCTGTTTGCTTCGGTGGTGGCGCTCAACCAGACCTGGGCGCGCGAACTGCGCAACCAGGTGCTGGATGCCTACCGCGTTTCTCCCGCTCCGGCGAATGCTTTGTTTCTCGCGAAAGCGGTGGGCAATTTTATTTTTGTGAGCGTGCTGGAAGCGCTGATGACGCCGCTGTTCGTGATTTTCTACAACCTGCATGTGCTGGGGCCGGCCTGGCAGTTGATTCCGGTCGGCTTGCTGGGGACCTGGGCGCTGGTGGTGAATGGAACGTTTTTCGCGGCGATGTCGCTGCGCACCCGCAATCGCGAGATCATGCTGCCGTTGCTGCTGTTCCCGATTTCGATTCCGGCGGTGATCGCCATGGTCGCAGGCACGACCGCGATTCTGACCGGCGAGAACTCCGCGCACTTTTACATCGTGTTGCTTCTCACCTACGATGTGGTGTTTACTACAGCTAGTCTGGGGTTGTTCGGGACGATTCTCCACGCGGAATGAAACGCCTTTTTCCTATCCTCTCGGTCATCACGGCAGGTTTGCTGGCGTATGCGTTGTATCAGGCGCTGGTCGTAGCCCCGACGGACGCGCTGCAAGGCGATGTCTACCGGATCATTTACTACCACGTGCCGTCGGCATGGACGGCGTTCCTGCTGTTTCTCATCAACTTCGTGGCGTCGATCGTGTATCTGTTCCGCCGCAGCCAGAAAGCGGATATGGTCGCGCTGGTCTGCGCCGAGGTCGGAGTGGTGTTTTGCACCGTGGTGCTGGTGACGGGGCCGATCTGGGCGCGACCGGTGTGGGGAATCTGGTGGGCGCCGGGCGACATTCGCCTGACCTCGACATTGGTGTTGTGGCTGATTTATGTGAGCTATCTGGTGCTGCGGCGCTTTTCCAGCAGCGCGCAGACGCAGATGCTGGCGGCGGCGCTGGCCGTGTTTGGCGCACTCGATATGCCGCTGGTTTATTTTTCGATCTGGTTTTTCCGCACGCAGCACCCGCAGCCCGTCATCGGCGGCGGATCGATGGATCCCCGCATGCTGCACACCCTGCTCATCAGTTGGGCGGCGTTTCTGTGCTTCGCCTTTCTGATCTGCTGGGCGCGCTACCGCCTGGAAGTATTGCAGCGGGAAGTGGAGCAGGCGCACGCGATGGAGTCGTTAGTCGGCGCCGGTGTGACCGCTAAGCCCAGTATGCCGCTGACGAGGGGTGCGAAATGACCACGCAGACTTTTCTCTTTCATTACGGCCAATATGTCGCCTACATCGCCACTTGGCTGATTCACGGCTTCTACATCGGCATACTGCTGCACCGATTCAGCCGGGCACGCCGTGAGTTGAACGAACTGGAAAAGGGGAAGTAGACGTCCTGTCGAGAACGGCGGGTTAGCCGCGCTGCGCCCTTCGAGGTTCTTTCACCGCATATTTGGCCAGGCACCAGAGGGCGCGAAAGCCATCTTTCCAGCCAATTTTCTTGCCTTCTTCGTAGGTGCGTCCCCAATAGCTGATGCCCACCTCATAGACGCGGAGGCCGCGTTTCGCAATCTTGACCGTGATTTCCGGCTCGAAGCCGAAGCGGTCTTCCTCCAGAGGAATGGCCTGAATGACCTCGCGGCGGAAGACCTTGTAGCAGGTCTCCATATCGGTCATGTTGAGGTTGGTGATCATGTTGGAAAGCAGAGTCAGCATCTTGTTGCCCACCGAGTGCCAAAAATACAGCACGCGATGTGGCCGGCCGCTGAGGAAGCGCGAACCATAGACCACATCAGCCTGGCCGCTCTCCAGAGGTTCGAGGAGCCGGGGATATTCGCTGGGATCGTATTCCAGATCGGCGTCCTGGACGATGACGTAATCGCCGGTCGCCGCCTGAATCCCCTGACGCAGGGCAGCGCCCTTGCCCAAATTGCGGGGCTGCAGAAAAACGCGCATGGGAGGATGGCGTTTCTCGAGATCACCCAGAATCTCGCGCGATCCATCGGTGGAACCGTCATCCACGCAGAGGAGCTCCAGATCCATGCCGACGGACAACACGCGCTCCACCACGGGACGAAGCGTCGCCTGTTCGTTGTAGACGGGCATGACCACTGAGAGTTTCACGGGTGATTTACTTTAGCAGAGCGATAGGAAGAAGGTGGAGATTACGAAAGGTTTCAGCGGGATTCGCTCATCGAGGATTCCGCCTCCGCTGCTTGTGAACAGCTCAGGCAAAAAGGTCAACCACGAAGGACGCGAAGATACACGAAGGAACCCCGGAAGCGCTATCTGACTTGCTAATGCCTTTCCATGCCCTTCTGCAGGGCGGAAAGGAAGTCGGAGCTGCCACCGGAACGGAGAAATTCGTAATCTTCGATCATCGCAGCCACGCCGACGCGGGCGGAGGGCAGTGGATTTTCTACCCGAATCACGCGGGCATTGAAGCGCACCCGAACGGCGTCAGTCAACGTGATATGGGGAGGGAACGTCAGCGTGACTTCGAGCTTGGTGCCCGATGATACGGAGTGATCCAGATAAAAGAAAACGCCACGGGCGCTCACGTTCTGGGTCTCGGTCTGGCACTCATCTACTTCCCCGACTTTGACCACCGCCGGCAGGCGCATGTCGAAGCGCCGCATCATCCGCCGTTCCTGTGAAATTGTCTGCATGGCGCGCTAGAGCCTGTCGATCAAAGCTACAGACGTGAACGGCAGCCCCTGAAAGACATGAGAAGCCAGTTGCTTCAATCTATAAAAATATCTGCAGTTTGCAACAGCAAAATGCAAAACTGGCACTCAATCGGTAATCTGTTCGGAATTCGGAACAGGAGCGGCGCGGCGGGAGGGCGACCCTCTGGAAGGGCCGGGGACGCAGCGTATCATCTGCGGGGGAAATGGCAAGGGGTCGTAAGTTTCCGGTGGAGTCAGCCAGCGGTTTACGAAGACCTAAGGCGGCTGGGGTGCGAGCCCTTGCCGAAGTTCGTTCACGGGCTCGATCCGGCCGACTCGATTCTGGAGAGCATTGCGGCGCATTCCACACCATTTTCGTCCGGCATCGGCATCTTAGGAAGCAACCCGACGCATCTGACGAATCTTGGAGGGGGCGAATGGGCAGGGCGGCTTGACTTGCCTATCCTTCAGATGTTTAAGTAGTTATTTAATTTTTTCCGCCAGTTCCAGTCACCAGCAAGCTGCGGGCAGGAGTTCGCCTGAGGAGTGGCAGGCGAGTCCTGCTTGGACTGATTTGTGCGCCCTCTCTCCTCTCACGGCCAACGAGTTGGACGAGTGCGAACTGTGCGGGAAACTGATCGGACTGCATCGGAGGAACGCGTGAACGTAGATCGCCGTTGGTGGGGAGCTTCCGTAGTACGAGGTCGCATTCTGGCCGCTGGGCTAGCCTTGCTGGGGGCAGGCTGCGTTGTTCTCGGGTTAAGTTCCCGAACGTTACGAAGCGTGGCGGCCACGGCGCCCGCCGCCGGAGAGTTTGCGATGGCGCCTGCTTCGTTCACGGATGCGACCGCGGCAGCGAGCGCGGACGCGAAGCTCAAGGCGAATTCCCTTTTTGCCGGGCTGCCGCTCATTTTCGAGCCGAATCGAGGACAAGGGAATCTGAATCCTTCCGACCCGCGCGCCAGGTTTGTGGCCCGCGGTCCCGGTTACAGCCTGTTCTTGGGAACCGAAGGGGCGATTTTGAGCCTGGTTTCTCAGGATCAGCACTCCTCCAAGAACCTGAGTTCGCCGGCTGTGACCCGGGTGAATTCGATCGCGATGAAGCTGGCGGGTGCCAATCCAACCGCGAAGCTGAGCGCGACGGAGCCGCTTCCCGGCAAGAGCAATTATTTCCTCGGCCACGATCAGTCGAAGTGGCGCGCCGGTGTGCCGCAATTTTCCCGTGTGCAATACGAGAATATTTACCCGGGGATCAACCTGATTTTTTATGGCCATCAGGGTCGTCTGGAGTATGACTTTCAAGTGGCCCCGGGCGCCGATCCGTCACAAGCCGAACTGGAGTTTCAGGGAGCGAAGAAGATCGAGTTGAGCGACAGAGCGCTGGTCATTCAGACCGCGGATGGGAGCGTACGGCTGAATGCTCCCGGCATCTACCAGGAGATTGCCGGCGAAAAGCGAGCAGTGGAAGGCCGCTTCGTGCTGCGGGGAGCGAACCGGGCGGGATTTGAGATTGCGTCTTACGACCGGTCGCGCGAGCTGATTATTGATCCGATCCTGAGTTTCTCGACGTACTTTGGCGGTAGCGGCGATGAACACGCCACTTTTGTCGCGGTCGATGGCGACTTCAATGTCTACCTGACGGGCTCCACGACTTCGCCTGATCTGCCGACCGATCTGTCGGGCGTGACGGTTTTTCAGAAGACGCTGAATGGGGCCGGGCCTAATGTCTACATCGCGAAGATCGCGCCGCCCCTGGGTTCGCTCGCCCCAGTATTGGATTTCGTGACCTATGTGGGAGGCACGGGAAGCGACACTCCAGTAGGGATCGCAGTGGATGGCCGCGGCGATCCATTTGTGGCGGGCACAACCAGTTCCATCAACTTCCCCACAACTCCTACGAATGCGTATCAGGCAGTGCCCGAAAGCGGCAGCGTAGGCACGACGCACGTCTTCGCGACCGAGTTGAAGTTCGACGGGACGGCTCTGCTTTATTCGTCATATCTTTCCGGCAATAACACCGATGTGGCCAGCGGGATGACCATCGACGCCTCCGGAAACCTGTATGTGACGGGGACGACCGAGTCCAGCGATGCGGCCAGCACGACCGACCAATTTCCGGCGAGCACGCTGCCCCAGGCATTGCCCTTTCAGGTCGCTCCCCGCGCGCCCATTCAGTTCTTCCTAACCAAGGTGGCTACCATTGCCGCGGGAACCGGCAGCATCGCCTATTCGACTTATTTTGGCGGCGGTAGCTTCCAGACCACATCACCGGTGGCGGTGGGCGGAGGGGTTGCGGTCGATACCAACGGCAACGTGTACTTCAGCGGAACTACCAATTTCACCTACACGGGATCGAGTCCGACCACCGATTTTCCGATCCTGAACGCCTATCAGCCGTGTCTGGATCAGTCGCCGCCGACGAATATTATCAGTCCGCAAACTTGCTCCAGTACCACATCTGCGACCGCCAGCGACGGCTTTGCGGCGAAGCTCAATCCCAACGCCGCCCAAGGGCAGCAGTTGATTTGGTCCACTTACGTGGGCGGTAGCGGGGATGACACCAGCACCGGCGTGGGCCTCGATCCAGGGGCAGCCAACGTCTACGTGGTGGGCACGACCGATTCCCAGGATTTCGTTTCGTCGGGATTGGTGGCTACCTTCGCCTCCTATCAGAAGTGCTTGAACAATCTTCCCGTCACGACCAGTGCAACCGTGACCTGCACGGCGCAGACGAATCCGCCGGACGATGCGTACGTCGTCAAGTTGACTAACCCGACGACCAGCACCACCACTGCTCCAACCAACGTGGCGCTGAGTTATTTTTCGTATCTGGGGGGAGCCAACACGGAGGCTGGACTGGCGATCACGGTGGATTCCGGCAGCGGCGCTCTGATCACGGGATGGACGACATCTCCCAATACGGGCACAGACGGGACGTTTCCGGTCTCGCCCAATCCTAACTCGATTCAGACGAACCTGACGGGAACTCAGGATGCCTTCGTCGCCCGCTTGAATACCGTGGCAGTCGTCGGACAGTCGACCACCGCGTCGTGGGCGAATTACTTTGGCGGAAGCGTCACAAGTTCCGCCGGATCCGGCACCACATTGGGTACAGGGATCGCGCTGGACGTGAATCAGAACACGTACCTGGCGGGGGAGACGAATACCACGGACCTGCAGGTGGTCAAGCCCTTGCCGGGCACAGAAGGCGGAGGGTACAAAGGCGGGTACGACGGATTCGTAGCCCAACTGGGAACGGCGGTGAGCTTGTCGATTCAAGGTCTGCTTTCCGTGGGCCCCAGCCAGAGTTACATCGGCGCAGGCTCGCCGGCTACTTTCACTTACACGCTGACCAATAATGGGCCCGACCTGGCTAGCGGCATCACGGTTACCGATAACCTGAGTACGGCCGCGACCATTGTGCCGCTCACATTTGTTTCCGCCAGCATAAGTTCCGGTGTCTGCACCAATAGCGGTTCGACGGGCGGAGGCGTCAGCTGTGGCCCGATCTCGCTGCAATCGGGATCGACGGCCACGGTCACGATTGTGCTGGTGCCGACCTCAAACAGCATCGCCAACAATGCAAACTGCGCCAGCAGTTCGTCGGGCCAGGCCACTTTCAATGGGGGCACGGTGCAGGCCATTGGACCGGGAAACATTGTGTATGCGCAGACCTCGGTTCCGGCCTTGATGTCGGACTACTGCATGTCCATCAGTCCGAGTAACAACAGCGTGGCAGCGGCCGGCGACACCGCCTTCTATCAAGTGCAGTTGACGCCGGAGCCGATCTACCAGCCTCCCGTTACTCTTTCGTGCTCCAATCTGCCCACCGGAGCCGCATGCACGTTTTCCAATTCTACGGCATCGCTGGTGAGCACCAGTGGTGTCACGTCGGTGATGGGCATCACGACCACGCCGCGTCCGATCGTGATACCACAAGCGAGCTTGTTCCAGAGGAAGTTCTATGCACTGTGGCTGGCACTCCCCGGGCTGGTACTTCTGGGCTTGGGATTCGGCGCCGGACGCCGGCACCGAGTGGGAATCTGCATGCTGTGCGGGGTGTTTGCATTGCTTCTGCTGATCCCGGCCTGCAGCCACCCCGCAGTGCAGCCGCCGGTGAGCGGAACCCCGGCTGGAAATTACAACATTACGGTGACGGCCACGGGGGGCACCAGTGACGTAAAAAGTCAGACCGTCAGCTTGACGGTTCCGTAGGTCTGGCGGGTTGTCCCGCCATTGTCATGATTCGAGAGGAATCTCAGGCGCCCGCCGAGAGCTTGTGGTGACCGCCTTTTGATTCGGCGATGCCATACTGGCGGATTTTGTAGAGCAAAGCTTTGTAGCTGATCTGAAGCATGGCCGCCGCCTGCTTGCGGTTCCAGTTGGTCTGCTCGAGCGCTTGGGTGATGGCCTGAGCTTCCGCTTCATCCTTGGCCGAACGCGCCAAGCCTTTCAGGCCACCGCCATCCGGTTTCTTGCCCGCAGCATCTCCCCCCGTTCCACCATTCGCGTCATTTCTGGGAAGGAGTTCGGTGACCGCGAGGCTTTCATCCCCCAGGATCAGATAACGCTTGAGAAAATTGTTCAGCTCGCGAAGATTGCCGGGCCAAGAGTGATTGTGGCAGGCCTGCAGAAGATTCGGTGACAGCGGCAACGGCGGACGAGCGTAGCGCTCCGCCATGCGGGTCATGGAGTGTTTGAGCAGGATAGGAATCTCTTCTTTGCGGTCGCGCAGCGGTGGGAGGGTGAGCGTGAAGGCGTTCAAACGGTAATAGAGATCTTCGCGCAACCGCTTGCTGGCGAGCGCTTCCGGAATGTTGATGTTGGTGGCGGCGAGGATGCGGACGTCAACTTTAATCACGGAACGGCTGCCCAGGCGGGAGAACTGCTGATCCTGCAAAACGTGCAGCAGCTTGGCCTGCAACAGCGGCGGCATCTCGCCAATTTCGTCGAGCAGGATTGTGCCCTTGTTGCAGAGCTCGAACTTGCCGGGCTTGGCATGGGTTGCGCCGGTGAAGGCGCCGGGCTCGTAGCCAAACAACTCGCTCTCCAGCAGATCGGCAGGAACCGCGGCGCAGTTGACCTTCAGGAAGGTGCGATGCGCGCGCGGCGAGAGCTTGTGAATCAAGCGGGCCAGAACTTCCTTGCCGGTGCCGCTTTCGCCGAGAAGCAGTACAGGAATATCGACGTTGGCCACTAGCGCGGCTTGAGAACGAATCTTGCGCATGGCGGGGCTGGCGGCGATAAAGAAAACGTCATCCGCAAGCTCTTCGACTTCTCCGCTGACCACTTGCGTGCCTTGACCGAGGCACAGGTCAATGACGGCATCCAGTTCCGCTTTCTGAAACGGCTTGGTGAGGTAATCCTGGGCGCCGAGCTTCATGGCCTGCACGACCTTGCGAGTGTCGGCGACGCAGGAGAGCATGATGACTTTGACGCCGGGTTGCTTCTGGCGAAGTTGCTCGAGCGTCTGCAAGCCATCCATGCCGGGCATGAGAACGTCCAGCAGGATGAGATCGGGCTGCCAGCCTTTTTCGATCCGTTGCAGAGCTTCTTCGCCCGTGCTAGCGGTTTCGACTTTGTAGTCGTCGACCTCCAGCAGCGTCTTGATATAACGCAACATGCCGGGTTCGTCGTCCACCAGCAGGATTTTGGCGGTGGGCTTCATCGGCTCTTTCCTTGGCTGGCGGCGGCAACCGCGGGTTTATAGGGAACCAGAAAAGAGAACTTGCAGCCCGCCCCGGGATCGCTCTCCACCCAAATTTTCCCCCCCATGCCTTGCACGAGGCGGCGAGCAATGGCAAGACCTAATCCCATGCCGTCCTGCGTCTCGGTGCTGGGCAGGCGGAAGAAATCGTCGAAAACTTCGAGATGAAATTCCGCGGGAATCCCAGGACCGGTATCAGAGACGCTGACTTTGACGGAATTGGGATGGGTGAGGTTCTGCCGGCGCCGCTCGTCGCTCGACGGGAGAATGGCGGTACGGCGCTCCCACATGTAGGGTTCGGCGTGCAACCAGACCGTTCCTCCCTGCGGTGTGAATTTGGAAGAATTCTCCAGCAGGTTTGAGATCACACGTTCGAGCTTAGGTGCATCGAAGGGGAAAATTGGCAGCTTGTCATTTGCCAGAAAATAGAGCGCCACGCCTTTTTGTTGAAAACGATTCGACCACAGGCGGCAAACGCCGGAGAGGCAATCGTTGATGTTGCCGGTCTCGAACTGCATGCGCAGTCCGCCGGTCTCCAGCGCACTGTAGGTTAGAAAGTCCTGGATGAACTGCTGCAGGCGCTTACCGCTGTCGCGCATGTCCTCGAGGACTTCCCGCTGGCGATCGCTGACTGGTCCCAACTTCTCGCTGCGGAGAAGTTCCACGTATCCGTTCAGGATGGAGAGCGGAGTTTTGAGATCGTGGGCGGCCGAGGCCAGCGCGTTGGTGGTGCGCTGGAAACGCTCGCGAAGATCCTTGTACTCCTGGAGCAGGTTTTCCGGGCTGGGGAGATCGCCCGCGGTCGCGAGACTAGTCTCCGGTTCGGGGGCAGACCTTACGTCTGACACACACGTGTTCTTCTGAGCAGAGGCCATGAGGAACAACCGCAGGTCGTCACGGGGAGGGAACCGAACTCCGTTTGACAACCAGAGCACCGGTAGTCAAATCGTAAGCGGAGGCAATATCGCTTGTCAACGAAAAATGCAACGGAATTACCCAAGTATAGCAAAACTCTGCACTTTCCGAGCATGACGGTTTGGAATGGGCTGGGGAACGCGAGCGAACAAACAACGAACATAAGTACTGGAAATGGCTGGTCCCTGGCTGGTTTTTCAGTCCGAGGGCCGGAGAGCTTCTGTTTCTCACCTGGTTTCAGACTGGCTTTACCCAAGATTTGGCCCCTGATGTGCTCCGTGAGCCTTGCTTGGATACGAATGGAGAGGTCTGCATGAACGGTATAGGTCGCGATCATGAGCGGCGGAAATGGACCCGGCTGCCGCTGGCGATCCCCGTTTTTGTTCGAAGTCGCGATGGCAAAGGCAAAGAATTTCTGGAGTTCGCGACCGCTCTGAATGTAAGCGCGGGGGGGATGCTGGTGGCAATCCGGCGCGTTTTACCAGCAGTTGCGCAACTCCGGCTGGAGATTCCCAGCGCCCCGATCGCAGCCCTGGCCCCTAGAGCTTCGCGCACACTACGGGCCAAGACTCTGCGCACGACCCCTGCCGACGGCTATTACTTACTGGGCCTCAAGTTCTCACGACCCCTGCTGCTTTCTGCCAAACCACCCGCCCGTGAAAGGAAGTTGGTTTCAGCATTGTGAAAATGTTTGCGCACGAGTACCCAGTAAATGTTACTCTTGCGTTCATCCCCTGATTACCGGGGTTTCGCGATGAAGTTCTTTCGTAAGTTGATACCCTTCAACCAGATAATCTAGATTGAAGTGTCCAGCCCGCGGCTAGGCACAATTTGGCTCTCGGGATGCTCTTTAAGGTCCGTTCCCCCCAGTTGGTAGACCGCCATGACAACGAGCAGTGTGAACACGCTTGTACAGCCTCTGGGGGAAATGCCTCCGGAGGCGATCGTTTTTGGACGTACTGAGGCCATGCGGGGAGTGCGGGAGCGCCTCACCAAATTAGCCGGCGCGAATGTGCCGGTTCTGATCCAAGGTGAAAGCGGAACCGGCAAAGACATTGTTGCGCGCATGATTCATGCAGCGTCGCCCTGGCGCACCGGCCCGTGGGTCAAAGTGAATTGTCCCGCGATTCCCGGGACGCTGCTCGAAAGCGAGCTGTTTGGCTACGAAAAAGGAGCGTTCACGGGCGCCTATGGAGTAAAGCCCGGCCGGGTGGAGATGGCGCATCGGGGCACGCTGTTTCTCGACGAAATTTCTGAGCTGGATATGTCGCTGCAATCGAAGTTGCTGCAGCTTCTGCAGGACGGACAATTCTGCCGCATCGGGGCGCAGGAAGATAAGAAAGTGGAAGTGCGGGTGGTGTGCGCTACCAATCGGAAGCTGGAGCAGGAAATCGAAAACGGAACGTTTCGCTCCGATCTCTTCTATCGCATCAATGTGGTGAATCTGCACCTGCCTCCACTGCGCGAGCGGGCGGCGGACGTTCCTGATCTGGTGGAGTATTTCCTGGAATATCACAATCGGAAATACAACTGCCGGGCGAAGGCGTTATCGAGCGAGATGATGGCGGTGCTGCGCAAATATCATTGGCCGGGCAACGTGCGCGAACTGGAAAATCTGGTCAAGCGGTATGTGATTCTTGGCACAGAGGACGTGCTCGCGACCGACTTGGCGCCCCGCAACACCGATTTCTTTAACACCGAGATTCCCGTCGATGGACAAATCTCTCTGAAGACGTTGACACGGCAAGCGGTGCGCGAGTTGGAGCGCAAGGTGATTCTAAAAGTTCTGCAGAACCACCACTGGAACCGCAAGCAGGCGGCGCGCGCGTTGAGCATCAGCTATCGGGCGCTGCTGTATAAAATCCGGGATGCCGGCCTGCCCTCGAACCGGGTCGCCAAGCGGCAGGAGTTAGAGACGCCGGCGCAGGAAATCGCGGCGGACTGATCCAAATCAGTGCGGCGCTTGGTGCGGCTTCTCCGATCTTTTTCATTTTCTTGCGCAGACATTTTCACCCACACCTGCCCCCCTCCTGCGAAAATCCTTCCCAAGTCATTCTGCGAGCTGGGTTTAAGCAACGTTGTTCTTTGGAACTCGGGGTGCACTTCAGAACCCTGCGGCTTCGCTGGTACGAGGTCGCGAGCCACGCGTCTTTTAGACTGACCCGGGCGAAGTAAACTCCTAGGAGATAGTACACATGAAAAAGATGTTCCTGCTGGCCGTCCTGGCACTGGCCCTGCCAACCGCACTTTTTGCGGGCAGCAGCATAGATTACTCCAATAGCGGCGGTACTTTATCAGGTACGAACAGCGGGCTCACGCTGAGTGGATCCGTTCTGATTGCCGTCGACGGGCTCAACGGTGGAGGACTGATCACGGGGAACGATCTCGGCAGCGTCAGCTTTGCCACTGGAGCGCTCAGCAGCGGTTCGTTACAGATGGGCGGCACGTTCGCGGCCGGGGGATGGTTCACCATAACCGGCAACGGCAGCAACGGTGTCCCGAACACAACCCTGTTCTCGGGAACTTTCTCTGGACCGGTCACCTGGACGATGGTGACTCTGGCCAACGGAACTCACAACTACACCCTGACGGGTGCACTCACGGGGACGACCAACTCTGGCTATTCGACCGTAGGCGTGACCGTGCAGTTGACGGTCAACACCGGCAAGGGATTCTTCAACGGCAGCACCACGATTTCAAGCGGCGATACCAACGTCGTGGTTCCGGAGCCGGGCTCGCTGAGCCTGTTTGGAACCGGCTTGATCGGCTTGGCGGGAGCGATCCGCCGCCGGTTGAAAGTGTAAGCTTAGTTTTTTGCGGCGAAAAGAACCCCGCCAAAAGGCGGGGTTTTCAGTTTTATGCAAAAGATCTGCCGCTAGCTGCGCAATGCCGACAAAGCCTGGCGGACCTCGCGATTATCCGGACTAAGTTTCGCCGCCCTTTCCAGTTGCCGGCGAGCCAGATCGTTCTGGTTGGACCTCTCATAGGCGAGGCCGAGGTGGTAATGCAGGGTAGCGTCATCCGGAGCGCCATTTTTTTCGTTCAAGCGCAAGGCTTCCTGGAACTGGCTGATCGCCGACTGGTAAATTCCCTTGTGATAATAGGCCCAGCCCAGAGTGTCGGCGGCATTGGCTGAGTTGGGCATGCCGCGGCGAGCGGTTTGCGCCATGCCCATGGCGACGTCGACATTGCCGCCGTGCTCCAGCATGACGTAGGCGAGATTGTTGGAGGCCAGCGGGTGATCGGGGGAGATGCTGAGCGCCTGCTGGTACATGGCTTTGGCCTGATCCCAATTCTGCTTGGCTTCGTAAAGCTCTCCGGCCAGAATGTAGAAAACAACTTCGTGGGGATTGTCCTTGATGGACTGCAGGTAGAGAGCGAGAGCCTGGTCGGCGGAACCCATTTGCACCTGCACCTTGCCCAGTTTCTCGAGCGCGTCGGTATTGTTCTTGTCGAGATCCACGGCTTTGCGCAAAGCTGTTTCCGCGGCGGGATAATCCTTCTTTCCGTTGAACAGCGCGGTTCCCAGCAGATCGTAGAAGGAGCTATTGTTGGGGACCTTAGCGATTTGTGCGTTGGCCGCGGCGATGGCTTTGTCGAACAGTTTTTGCGCGAAATAGGTGTTCATCAAACCGCTCAAACCGTCAGCGAAAGCGGGATCTTTCTCCAGCGACTGCTGGTACCATTTTTCGGCGTCAGGGAAATGTTTCTGGGCTAATTGGAGGTTGCCCAGCCGAAAATAAGGAGCCGGACTCTGGGGAGCCCGCTTCATGGCCTCCTCGGCATCCTGCTGAGCCTGGGAATATTTTTGCTGCGCCGTTTCGGCGATGCAGCGGAGAATATATCCGTCCGCCGAAAATGGTTGCGCGGTGATGATCTGTTGCGCGGTTTGCATAACAGCATCGACTTCGCCGCGGCTCATCTCCACGGCCGCCAGAGCCCTCTGCGCGTCGGTGAGGTCGGGGCGGAGGCTGACCGCCTTCTGCCACTCCTGTTCGGCGCGATCCGGATCGCGCTGCTGCGCGTAGGCGATGCCCAGCTGGTAATGAGCCACCGCATTGTCAGGATCGTTCTGCAGTGCCGACTGCAACGATGGCATAGCGCCGGCCGGGTCACCCTTGCGAAGCTGGATCTGCCCTTTGAAGATGAGCCCGTCCACGTCGTGCGGGCTCGATTTCAGTAGCTCGCTGTCCAGGGTTGTGGCCTCGTCCAGGCGGTTCTTCAAGATCAAGAGCTGGATGTAGTTCTTGCGGACCTGCGGGTCCTTGGGATGATCGCTGTAGAGCGAGCCGTATTCGGCCACGGCTTTGTCCAGATCGCCGCTGGCGAAATAATAGTCGCCGAGCAAGCGATACGCCTCAGGAATGTCGGACAGATCTTTCTTGGTCTGCTGGAGGAAGGTGTCGATTTCGCTGTTCTTGCCTTCCTGCATCAAGAGGCGAACCAGGGCTTCGCGCGGGGCGGGATTCCTGGGATCGATGTTAATGGCGGTCCTGAATTGCTGTTCGGCCTGCGGCAGTTGGTTGTGAGACTGATAGAAGCCGCCCAGGGCGAGTTGAGCGTTCATGGCCTTGGGATCGACGGTGACAGCTTTCTGGAAGTTCTTCTGCGCCTCGTCGGTTTGATTGGAGCGCAGTTCCAACAGCCCCAGCAGCAAGTACGATTCCGACCGGCCCGGGTCGGCTGCAATGCCCGCGCTAATCTCCTGGATGGCTGCGGGGAGATTATTCTGCGCGGCATAATAATTGGACCAGGCCTCATGGGTTTCGGGCCGGTTAGGCTGCTTGGCGCGAAGATAATCAAGCTGAACCTTGGCTTTATCCAGAGTGTCCTGGACGGGCGAGCCATCGGGGTTGCGCACGGTTACCAAAAGGTTCGCCATGTCAGTACGGGCGCGATAGTTGTCGGGAGCCAGTTCCACGGTACGGGCCAACTCGGGATAGGCGCGCTGGCTGTCGCCCAGCTTCAGATAAGCCTGGCTGAGCTGGTAGTGGGCCTGGGCAAAGCGAGGGTCGATCTGAATCGCGTTGGAATACTGGATCACCGCCTCGCGATACTTGCCCTGGGCGAAATATTTGTCGCCGCTTTCGAAGTACTTCTGCTTGCGAACGTTGGGATCGCGGGTGCATCCGGTGAACAACGCAGCGACAAGCAGGCAGGGTAACAGGCGGACGACCACGGAACGACTCATATTCGATTCTCCAACGGGAACGCAGAGGGCAGATGAAGGTTTCTGCTCCCGTCCATGATACTGCAAGCCAATTCCCCGAATGTGGTTACTGTCGTCATCCAAGAGAACTGTCCATGGGCAGAACGCAAGGCTTCAACGCGGGATGTAGGCATTCAACTTGGGCACGATTTCCGAAACGAAGGGCATAAGGCGCTGCTGAGCGGCACCCGGACTTTCGCCGTCGAGCAGTGGCGTAGTGACCCGTACCAGCGAACCGTCGCTGCGATTCATGCGAATGGAATCGCTGACCAAATAATACTTAGCCCAGTACTCGCTGGCCACTCCGCGATCGTGCGCCCAATACCAGTAGAGAACAACCTGCTTGTCATCGCCTTTGGCGATGATGTAACGGTTTACCGGGAAGGAACCGTGGCCGGGAACATTCAAAGTCACGCGGGTCGATTCGATGGGCGCCCACCCCGAGCCCGGCAGGCAGTTCTTGGGCGAGTGCATGGTGTCGTTGGTACGCTGGGTAGGGAAGTAGGCGATGAAGAGATCGATATAGGGGAGAGACTGCTGAGGATCTGCATAGACCCTGAGCAGAAAGTCCCCTGGTCCGAGCACGCGAAGCGTGTCCTGGTCGATGGTGACATCGGTGCCGGTCCAGGCGCCGATTTGATGGGGAAAGTTTTCCAGGGCGAGGCGAGGAGGAAAAACTTCGCCGCGAGTGCGCGCCCGCAAAAAAATTGCGGTGCTGGCAATCAGGAGAGCGGCGCAAAGGAAACGGGCCATGGAGCCTTTCACGATGCACCCTCCCTCTGCGGCCAAATGGTTTCAATGAGACCGTGCAGGGCATAAAGCAGAACCAGGGAGATCACGAAGATGATCCATCCCCAGGAAGCGTGGAAGTAGCCCTCGGCCTTATCTGGATCCCAGTACTGCACCAGTAATCCGGTGCCGATGATGCGGACGCTGTTGGCAACGACCGCAATGGGCACGGAAGCAACGGCCAGCACGCAGCGCACCCAAAGGCGCTTCTCCAGGAGAAAGCCGTAAATGATGGCGAGCGTCACCAGAGACATCAAGGACCGGATGCCGCTGCAAGCCTCGGCGACTTCCAGGGCCATGGCGGGGAGATTGATTACATTTCCTTCCCGCAGAATGGGGACGCCAAACAGCGGGAGCGTAGTGGCGGCGACTTTCGAAGCCAGCAACTGCAGAGGAAAAGTGATCTGATTGAAGATGATCGCGGGAATGGGAATCATCAGGATCAGAAAGGCCCAGGGGAACAAACTGGCGCGAAAGAAATTCCAGCCCAGAAAAAGCACGATCAGCCCGGCCAAAACCAGCAGAAGGGAAGAGCGCGAGAGGAACAGCTCAGCACCCATCTGGCCCACGATAAGAACGCACAAGGCAAAGGCCAGAATCGGAAGTCCCAACCATGACGGTCGCAAGGGAACGCGGGCGAGTCGATGCCGATCTTGCCATAGGACGAAGGCGGAGAATAGCGGGACAAAGAAGCCGTGGGAGAAATTGGGATTATTCCACCACTGGCGCACCAAGTGGAGCAGTATGGTCCCGTAGAGCCCAAGGAGAAGTATGCCGAGGAGGCCTAATGGCCAGAGCGGAAAGGTGGCTGCAGCCGCCAAGGGCTTGCTTGTACCCGAGGCCTCACTTTGCACTAATTGAGTCACGGTGGGCTGCAAAACGGCGCCAAGGGGGAATTCATAGGATAAGCGAAAGCCGTGGCCGCTGCAATCGAAAGGTTGAATTGGTGGTGTCCCAGCCAGGCACTCCCGTGGGATTCGGAGCGGAAGGTGCGCGCATTGCAATGTCGCCCCACCTGAATTGATTCATGATACAAGGGCGCTCTACCTATCCTGCCGGCCGAAGGAAGTCTGTGGCTGGCAACGGCCATGAGCGGCACGCGGGTGCCTTCGGTCCTCAACCGAGAGTGACCGGAGTAATTTGGGAAATCTTTTGCTGCGGCTAGCCTTAGGAATGGACATGGAACGAGTCGTTGTTTCGAGCCATCCTGGGGAAGATATGGGCGGGGTTCGTGCATTTTTCACCAACTGTTCATATAGGAAAAACATTTCCTATTTTCCTCTTGTAGTATCCTGTATGGAACGCCAGCGATTCCGGCGGAACCTCTCCCTGACTGCGAAACTCGGATCTAAGTTATTGAAAATAATGATACGGAAGAAGTATCCGTATTTCACGTGGGGAAACATGCCTTCGGCAATCCCCGTGCACTTGGAAGAGTCGGGAACCAAGTAGGCCGGCTGGCCAAATAAAGAAAAGGGAAAAATGGGCAAAATATTGCCTACTGCAGACGGCGATCGGGGAGAAGACGTGACCGGCGGAATGCCGGGAGCGTTTGTAGAAGGGCTCAGCGCCAGCATGCGACCGGTGGAGGCCATCATCCGGGAATTATCGCAGAGCGAGGTGCCAGTCCTGCTGCTGGCCGAAAGCGGCGCGGGCAAACATGCCACAGCGCGGCGGATTCACGAAATGTCGCGGCGCAGCGCGCAACCCTTCCGCTGGTTTCAGTGTTCGAGCTTGAAGTCGGAAGATCTGGAACTGGCCGATGACGGAGACGGCACGTCTGGCGCGGGCACGATTTTCCTGGAAGAACTGGCTGAGCTGAACGCCACTTCCCAGTCGCATTTGAGAGATGTGCTGCTGCGCTCGGGGAAAAAACCTCATGGCTGCTCGGCAAGATTGATCTGCGGCAGCGCGCGCGACCTGGAGGTTGAGGTAAAGATAGGGCGGCTGCGGGAAGACTTGTATTACCGCATCAGCGGAGTGTGCCTACGACTGCCTCCATTGCGCCAGCGGAAAGAGGACATTCCGCTGCTGACGGCGCATTTCCTGCGCAAGTACGCGGAGGAATTTCGGCGTCCGGCTCCTGCACTCAGCGCCGAGATGCAGCGGCTTTTCGAAGAGTATTCCTGGCCCGGAAATTTGCGCGAACTGGAAAGCGCAGTGCGGGTTCTGGTGGCCCTGGGAGACGAGCGGCTGGCCATGGGAGGGTTGCGAGCGCTGTTGCGGCAGCCCCAGGCGGGCAACGGGGGCGGGATGTCGCTGAAGGCGGCGTCGCGGGCCGCATCCCACGAGGCGGAAAAGGAATTGATCCTGAAAGTGTTGACGCGCACGCGCTGGAACCGGCGACGCGCGGCCGAGGAACTGCAGATCAGCTATAAGGCCTTGCTCTACAAACTGAAGCAGATTGGATACGAAGGTTACGGAGCGTAATCGTTCCGGCGGAGAACGTATGAAGCGAGTGATGAATGGGGGCGCGCTGCTGGCGATGGTTTTGCTGGCCGCCCCAGTCTTTGCGCAATCGATGAGCGTTGCCAAAAACGACAAGGTTACGACGGCGGTTAAGAGCGACCCAGCCGCAGACATGCAGGATTCGGGTGGCAGTTCCGATTATGTGATCGGGGCGGATGACACGCTGCACATTTCGGTGTGGAAGGAGCCGGATCTTTCCGAGACGCTGCCGGTGCGTCCCGACGGAAAAATCTCGATGCCGCTGCTTAATGACATTCCCGCGGCCGGATTGACGCCGCTGCAATTGAAGGATTCGATTACCGAGAAGCTGAAGAAGTTCATTACTGATCCACGGGTGACGGTCGTGGTGACGGCCATGAACAGCCGGCGGATTTTCGTCACCGGAGAAGTGGTGCACAGCGGGCCCATGCCGCTGTTGCCTCACATGACGATGCTGCAGGCCCTGTCGGAAGCCGGTTTTACGCAGTTCGCCAATGTCAAGGGCATATACCTGTTGCGCACCGAGAACGGCAGGCAGGAGAAGCTGCCCTTCAATTACAAAGACGTGATTAAGGGAAATCATCCCGAACAGAACATCGTTCTCAAACCCGGCGACACGCTGGTGGTGCCATGAGGATGAGATGAGCAGAAGAACAAGGGTCTGGACCATAGCCGTGATGGCCTGCGCACTGAGCGCGGCGTGGGGACAGGACACTACGCCGCCGGCGGACGATGCCTCGGCGAATCCGCCGCAGCAGCCGGTTCCAGCCTATGGCCAGGACAATTCGTCGGCGCCGGTCAGTGAAAATCCTCCCATCTCGGGGCTGGACCTGCCGTCGCTGGAGCCGCACGCGGCGCCGCTAAGCTATCTTCAGCCCGGGGCGACGGTCAGCGAATCGGCCGACTCGAACGCGGCCAGTGAACTCGGCGCAGCCCAGTCGTTTTCCTCATTGACGCATGCTCTCGGCACCCTGGAATTGCGCCGGCTATGGAGCAACTATGATCTCGCCCTCGATTACGTGGGCGGAGTTGGCTACTACACGCTGTACGGGGAGGGCGCGAGATTACTGCAGCAGATGGACGTCGATCAGAAGATCAGCTGGAAACGGGGCTCGCTTTCGTTACGCGACAGCTTCAGCTACTTGCCGGAGGGAAACTTCGGGGCGTCGTATGGATCGCTGGCCGGAGCAGAGACGGGCTCGCTCGCCAACACCAACTTCGGAGCTTTCATCGGAGGCAGCGTGCTGGGCACGTTTGGGTTGGTGCCGCGCATCCTGAACGTCAGCGAGGCCGATCTTACCGAGAGTCTCAGCCCGAGGACGACGGTGACGGCTGCCGGAGGCTACGCCTTCACCCATTTTTATGGCAGCGATATCAGCAATGGCGTCTCGTACATTGGGGTTTCGCAGGTTTCGGCTCAAGGCGGCTACGACCGCATTCTGACGCCACATACGCAGGTTGCTCTCGTCTACGGGTACCAGGGGTTTGATTTCTCTATCACCGGATTAGGATTCCACTCCCACGTAATCCAGGGCATGTATGGACACCGCATCACGGGAAGGATGGACTTGCTAATTGGAGCGGGGCCGCAATTTACGAAGATCAGTATCGCCTGCAGCTTTCTTGAGCTCCTGGCTGGCAACACGAATTGTACGGTAGGCCCCAGCGGAAACGTGGTTGGTTCGATCCCCGACACCCGAATCGGGGCGGCTGGGGTGGCGCGGCTGCGTTACCGATTCTCCAAGACGTCTTTGGATCTTTCCTACATGCGCTATTTGACCAGCGGCTCGGGTTTGTTTGCCGGAGCGGAAACTGATATTGCCAAATTGACGATCGATCGCCCTCTGTCACGGGTGTGGAACGGATTTGCCGATCTGGGATACTCCCGCAACAGCCGCATCCAGACGTCCGGCACGGCGGGGGTTAATGCCAACAGTTATCAGTACGGCTTCGTGGGGGTGGGAGTGCACCGGCAATTCGGGCACGATTTTAACGGGTTCCTGAGTTACCAGTTCAACGAATTGGCATTTGACAACTCGTTTTGCACGGCGGGAGGCCCCTGCAATCGGATTTCACACCGGCAAGTGATTACGCTGGGATTGGATTGGACCCCCCGGCCGATCCGGCTGGATTGATTTTGAGGCCCGCGACGCCAGGGAAACCGGCGGCGCGCGGCCAGAATGGAAAAAAGAAATGATTGCGAACCGCGAACTCAAGTTGGACGATTACATGGCGATGTTGCGCCGCCGGGCGAAGTTGATTGTGATTCCGGCGGTGGTGGCCCCGCTGCTGGGATTTCTCGTCTCCTATGCCTTCCCGCCCAAGTACACCTCGACCTCGACCATTCTGGTGGAAGGGCAGAAGGTCCCGGAGACGATGGTGCAACCAGTGGTCTCGGAGGATTTGACCTCGCGCATGGCCACCCTGCAGCAGCAGGTGCTCAGTCAAAGTGAACTGCAGCCGGTGATCGAGAAAATTTATCCGAATAAGAATGCCGCAGATATTGCCGCAATCATGGACGATATCCGCTCCAACGTCGCGGTCGACCCGGTGGTGACGAGTTTTTCGCAGGTGGGGAGCACGACTACGACCAGCAAGAAGAAGCCGGGCGGCTCCAGCCCGGTGCCCGGATTTACGGTAAGTTACACCGCAGCGAACGCCCGCGAGGCACAACAGATCTGCAACGAGCTGACCTCGCTCATAGTGACCGATAACTTGAAGCAAATCGAGGCCGCGGCCAAGGGTACAAGTGAAGTGTTGGATCGCGGAATCGAGGACGCAAAGCGGACTTTGGACGATCTGGATTCGAAACTGGCGGCATTTAAGAAACAGTACGTGGGACAGCTTCCGGGGGACGAGGAGAACAATCTCAAAATCCTCATGGGATTGAATTCCCAACTCGAGGCGAATACCCAGACTCTGAATCGGGCACAGCAGGATAAGGCCTACACGGAGTCGATGCTGGCCGAGCAACTGGCGGCGTGGAAGTCCTCGCAATCTGCCACCAATCCGCAAACCCTGGAGAAGCAGCTTTCCGATCTGCAGGCGCAGTTGCTGGAGTTGCAGGCACGCTATACCGACGATCATCCGGACGTGATCAAAGCCAAGGCCGACATCGCCGAAGTGAAGAAGAAACTGGCGGAGATTAATAACGCCAAGCCGGACACGGTCGATGCCAATAGTGACAAGGCGTCGGCGACCGAGCCGCCGGAGATTCGACAGTTGCGCCTGCAGATCCATCAATACGCAGACCTGATCTCGGCGGCCACGCGGGATCAGAAAAGACTGGACCAGCAAATTGCCTCTTATCAGGGAAAGGTGACGCTCAGCCCCGCGATTGAAGAACAGTACAAGGAACTTGCGCGCGATTATGACAACGCACAGAAGAACTACCAGGATCTGCTGGCCAAGAAGAGCACCGCCGATCTGACGGTTCAGATGAATGACCAGTCGGAAGGGGAGCGGATGTTTCCACTGAACTCGGCGAACCTGCCGGATGCACCCAGCTTCCCGGTCCGGTGGATGTTTGCCGCCGGCGGCTTGGGCGCGGGTTTGGCTCTGGGGATCGCGCTGGCCATGTGGCTGGAATTTCGCGACAACTCGATTCGCAACGAGGCCGATGCCGAGGCGGCGTTGGAATTGCCGATTCTGGTGACCGTGCCCTGGGTGGGAGGCGGCTCTGTCGATTCCAAGTCCGGCCGGTTCTGGCGTAGGAAAAAGAAGCCGGATCACCTCGCGAAAGATGCGGTTACAGCCTAAGCGGGCTGGGAAAACGACGACATGTACAAAGAGTTCTACGGACTTCGGGCCAACCCGTTCAATGTCAATCCGGACCCGCGTTATCTGTTCTTGACGCGGCACACGGAGGAGGCATTGGCCTGCCTGACCTACGGGATTCAGAGCCGCAAGGGATTTGTCCTGCTCACCGGGGAAGTGGGCACAGGCAAGACCACGCTCATCAACAAATTGCTGGAGTGGTTGCGTCTGCAACAGGTGGCTACGGCCTTCGTTTTCAACTCGCGATTGAATGTTCCGCAGTTTCTCGACTACATGATGGCCGACTTCGGCATCCAATGCGATTCGAGAGCCAAGAGCCAGATTCTGCTGCGTCTCTACAACTGGTTGCTGGACCGTTACCGGGCGGGGGAGACGGCAGTGCTCATCGTGGATGAAGCGCAGAATCTCTCCGAAGAAGTGTTGGAAGAGATCCGGATGCTCACCAATCTTGAGACCTTCACAGAAAAGCTGCTGCAGATCGTACTGGTGGGGCAGCCGGAACTGGAACAGAAGCTGAAGCAGCCGCAATTGCGGCAGTTGCGGCAACGCCTGACGTTGCGGGCCAAGACGCATGCGCTGACCCTAGAGGAGACCCGGGCTTATGTGCAACAGCGGCTGCGCATCGCGGGATCGAACGGGCAGCAGATTTTCGAGCCCGAGGCGGTGGGCGCGATTCACCGCTATGCGACGGGCATTCCGCGCGTGATCAATCTTTTGTGCGAGCACTGCCTGGTCAGCGCCTTCGTCGATCAGCAGAAGATTATTGGGCCTGCGGTGGTAGAAGGCGTGGCGCGCGATTTCGATCTGGGCGACAGCACCACGTCGGGAGCGGCAGCCATTCCTCCCCCGGCAGCGGGCGCAGAAAAACTCGATCTGGTGGACGCGTTGCGTGCATTGGCCACCCTGGCCGACCGCTTGCGCCAGGAAGAAAAAGACCTCCCCAACGAAAGGAAGCTATGAGCCGAATTCATGAAGCGTTAAAGAAAGCCGAACAGGAGCGGGCGAGCGGCCGGGGAGGCGCGGCGCAGCCCGCTTTTGCCGCGGCTCCCGTGGTCGAGCCGCCAAGTTTCGAGACGGCGCCGGCGGGTGCGCGGCCGGAGGGCATGGCGTCGCCGAGCTTCGGCAGCTCCTACAGCCTGGAGGCATTGCTGGCTCGCTGCCCTCAGACCGAGTGGAAACCCGATCCGGCAATCATGCTGTTCATGAACGGCAATGACCACGCGCGAGGCACGGAAGAATACCGCACGTTGCGTTCCCGGCTCTACCACCTGCGCGAGCGCATGCCGCTGAAGACCGTGCTGGTGACCAGCGCCCTGCCCAAAGAGGGCAAGTCGTTCACATCCTCAAACCTGGCTCAAGTCATGGTGCGGCAGCATGGACGGCGCGTATTGCTGATCGATGCCGACTTGCGCGGACCACGGTTGCACCTGATGCTGGGGACACCGGCGGGGCCCGGTCTCTCCGATTATCTGCAAGGGCAAAATAACGACGAGTTTTCGATCATGCAGCGTGGGCCCATGGAAAATCTTTTCTTCATTCCCAGCGGCACAGGGATTGAAGATCCCTCGGAACTGATCGGCAATGGGCGGCTGAAGATGTTGCTGCAACGGGTTGAGCCGCTATTTGACTGGATCATTGTGGATTCCCCGCCTGCCGTTCCGGTCTCCGATGCCAGTGTGCTGGCCAAGGCCTGCGATGGCGTTCTGATGGTGGTGCGCTCCAATGCGACGCCTTCCGATGTCGCTCGCAGGGCGCGCCAGGAGTTTCCCGATGAGCGTTTGGTGGGAGTGGTGCTGAATGGCACCAGCGAGGACGCGGCGCCCTACGCGCGCTACTACTACGAGGCCTACGAGAAAAAGCCGACTAAGGCGACTGCGAAATAATAACTAACAGGGACAAAGGAACAGGGACCAGGTGATCCGGCTCTTCAAAGTCTACTACCCCATGCGAACCCTCCTACTGCTGGGGGGCGAAGCGCTGGTGGCATTGCTATCGTTTGTGGTAGGCACATCACTGTCTCTGCTGGCCGGCACCATGATTTCCGGCTCCGACAGCAGTCTTTCCCTGCGGCTCAACAACGAACTCTTCATCGAAGGCGGGTTGACCAAGATCATCGCGATGACAGCAGTGGTATTGCTGCTGTCACACGGATTCGATCTTTACGATTCGGGGAAACTGAGCAGCAGCTGGGATCAGGCCTTCCGCATGTTGCTGGTTCTGGGCCTGCTGTCTTTCTGTCTGGCCGCGGCCGAGGTTGTCTATCACCGGCTTCTTCACGGTCATGACGCGGTGTTTTTTCCGGGAGCGGTGTGGGGACTGACAGTACTGACGATCATGCTTTTCGTCTGGCGGCTGACGCATTCCTGGATCGTACAGCGGTCGTTCTTCCGCGAACGGGTGTACGTGTTAGGCACGGGCGACCGGGCGCAGCGGCTCCTGAATGGCTTGCGGCAGCGCAGCGAACTGGGAGTGGAAGTCGTGGGTTGGACGGGCAATGTTGAGGGCGAGTGCACGCGCGAAACGGTCGGATCGCACCTGCTGGCGACGGCGCGGGACAAGGGAGTTCACCGTGTGATCGTGGCCATGCCCGACCGGCGTCTGAACTTGCCGGTCGAAGAACTGCTCGACCTTCGTCTGGCGGGAGTGAAAGTGGAAGAAGCGACCTCCTGGCTGGAGAAGATTTCCGGGCGCATCGAGGTGGAGCAACTCTACCCGAGCTGGCTGATTTTTTCCGAAGGATTCACCTTTGCGTCGGGAATATCGGCGCTGCGGCACGCCCTTTCGATGCTGGTAGCAGCCTTGGCTCTGCTGTTAACACTGCCTTTATTTCCTTTCATTATGCTGGCCATCAAGCTCGACTCGCCCGGGCAGGTGTTTTATCGGCAAAAACGGGTGGGCCGCGGGGGAAGCATTTTCCATTGCTACAAATTTCGCAGCATGCGGAAAAATGCGGAAGCCGACACGGGCGCAACTTGGGCGACCGACGACGATCCGCGCATTACCCGGGTCGGTAGATTCTTGCGAACCTCGCGGCTGGACGAACTGCCGCAGCTCTGGTGCGTGCTCAAAGGCGACATGAATTTTGTGGGCCCGCGCCCGGAGCGTCCGGAGTTTGTTGAGCTGCTGAGCAAAGAGATTCCCTATTACGGTGTGCGCCACGTGGTGCGGCCTGGGATCACCGGCTGGGCCCAGGTGCAATACAAGTACGGCAACACGCTGGAGGATGCGCGCGAAAAACTGCAATACGATTTGTTCTACATCAAGAACGCGTCGATCGGACTGGACTTCTGGATCATCTTCCAGACCATCAAGATCGTGTTGCTGGGGCGGGGAGCGCAATGAAATGGCTCTTCTGGGGTGCAGCCGTGCTGGTGTTCTATACCTACGCGGGCTACCCGCTCTGGCTATGGCTGCGCGCCCGCCGCTTCGTCGTTCCGGTCCTGCGTTCTAACTGCACGCCGTCCATTTCTGTGGTCATGGTGGTGCGGAATGAAGATGGAGTGCTAAGGAAAAAACTGCTGAATTTAACACTCCTGAATTATCCGGCAGATAAGCTGGAGGTGGTGGTGTTTTCGGATGGATCGACGGACGGAACGCAGGTGATTCTTTCCGAGTTCGCGGCCGCGGAGCCGAGATTGCGCTGGATGGCGAATCCGGAGCCACGCGGTAAAGCGGCCGGACTGAACGATGCCATCTCGGCAGCGCGGGGAGAAATTGTGATCTTCAGCGATGCCCGGCAGCAGATTGAGACGGATGCAGTGCGGGTTCTGGTGGAAAACTTTGCCGATCCCGCGGTGGGCTGCGTCAGCGGAGAGCTCATGCTGGGTGATCCCGCTCAGGGCGAGAGTGAAAAGGGAATGGGAATGTACTGGCGGGTGGAAAAAAAGATTCGCGAAATGGAATCCGCCTCCGGATCGGTGATTGGGGCCACGGGAGCTTTCTACGCCGCCCGCCACGAACTGCTTGAACCGATCCCGGAGGCGATCCTGCTGGACGACGTCTATATTCCATTGACCATTTTGCGGCAGCATAAGCGCGTTCTTTTTGACGCACGGGCGCGCGCCTGGGATGTGGCCGACCTGGGATCGAGCCGTGAGTTTGCCCGGAAAGTCCGCACTCTCAGCGGCAACTACCAACTGGTGCAGCTGGCGCCCTGGTCGTTGACAGCAGAGAATCCGGAGCGCTTTCAATTCGTCAGCCACAAGCTGCTGCGTCTCGTATCTCCGTTTGCGCTGGCCGCAGTTCTGGTTTCTTCGTTTTTTCTGCCGCAACCGATCTACCGGGCCGCGCTCCTCGCCCAACTCGTGCTTTACGGACTGAGCTTGATGGCCATCAGTTCGCTGGCCCTGGGGCCGCTGACCCGGATTGCAGATGCGGCACTAACTTTCGTGGTGCTGAACACCGCCGCCCTCGTCGCTTTTGCCAACTTCGTCACTGGCCGAAAGGTGGCTTGGACGCGATGACCCCAGTCGTTGAAGCAGTACGCGAACCGGCGGCACAGAGTGTTGCACCCGAGGCTTGGACGCGACGAACGTCCCTCCTGCTGTTGGCTGTGCTGGTTCTCAGCACGATCGTGATCGTGCGCGGAATCCGGCACGGCGAATTCAGCTACAACGTCGACGAGACGCAACATGCGATGACCGGATTTTTCGCGGCCGATCTGATCCGCGACCATCCCCTCCGCCATCCGGTGCAATATGCCTATGAGTATTACGCGCAGTATCCGGCGCTCTCGGGAGTGATTCACTGGCCGCCCTTGTTTTATGTGTTTGAGGGAGTGTCGTTCCTCATGCTGGGGCCCAGCGTGGTAGCGGCGCGGCTGGCGGTTCTGTTCTTTGCATTATTGGCGATCGCTTTCTGGTTCGTGCAGGTGCAGCAACTGCAGAATGAATGGATGGCGGCGGCCGCTTGCCTTCTGCTGGCCTGTTCACCCTCCGTGCTGCTTTTTGAGAAGTCCGTCATGCTGGAAATTCCTTGCCTGGCGTTCAGCCTGGCGGCGACATGGTTCTGGTTTCGGTACCTGTTTAAGGAAAATCCGGCTGATGTGTACATTTGCGCTTTGTTGGCGAGCGCCGCTGCCCTGACTAAACAAAATGCGATTTACCTGATCCCGTTCTGCATTTTTTCCGGCTTGGCGGTAAGAGGATGGCGCCTGTTTTTGCGCGCCGCCGTTGGCCGCGCGATTGCCATCGGGGTGATCCTGACCGCCCCGTTTTATTGCCTGGTCTACGTCGTGCACTGGAAAAGCATCGCCATGGACCTGGGGGAAAAGGGAGCTTCCAACGCCCAGTCGCTTGCATTTTATGGGAAAGGGCTTCCGGATCAGGTGGGCTGGATTATTTTTCTGTTGGCAATCCTAGGATGCATTACGTGCACGCGATGGGCCCGGCCGAAGGTGCCCGCGATCATGCTGAGTTGGATCGCCGCATGCTATATCACCTTTACCCTGATAGGCCACAAAGAAACGCGCTACGCGATTTACTGGATTCCTCCGTTCATCTACTTTGCGCTGGGTCCGTTGTTCTGCTACTTCCGGAAACCGGCTTTACGCCTGGCCGGTGGCGCCGCAGCGCTTGTGTTGACAGGATCGGCCTTGGTGTACGGCTGGTCGTACCAGCGTCCGAATGTTTCCGGTTACCAGAGGGTGGCGGAACGGGTCACGCAGATCAGCAAAGCGGGCGTCATTCTTTACGACGCACCCTTGCCGGGCAACTTTATTTTCTTTCTTCGAGCCAACGACGAGCAGCGGCACTTCGTGGTTCTACGCAAGGCGCTGTATGCGGTGCGCATCAAGCAGAGCGGCGGGGTGGTGGAACTGGTTCACAGTCCCGAGGAGATCGAGCAGTTGATTCGTGCTTACGGGGTTCGCTTTCTGGTGGTATCGGACGGTATCCCGCTGAAATTCGAGTCGCAGAAGATGTTGCGCGATGTGCTGAAGGAGCCCAATTTCCGCGAGGTGGGGACGTTCCCGATTCAGGGAGAGGACTTGTCGCATCGTCTGAATCTGCGGTTGTACGAAAATACCGCTTGGGCTCCGCCGACAGAAAAATTTCTTCGCATCAAAATGCTGACGCTGGATCACGATATCGTGGTCCCGATGGACCGGTTCACCGTGACCGACCCGCCTGGGGACGCCTCACCACCAGGACGCAAGTCGCGATGAGGATATGGTGGGAAGTTAGATGAGGGCTGGGGAAGCAGATGCAAGAAACATTGCTGGTTTGATGCTCTATGCCTGACTTAATACAAACGAGTTCGACCGCCCGTTTTCCCGGGCGATTCCGGCGGGCCGATGCGGCTCCGCGCAAGGGCAAAGCGCTGAAGGGTGCGTTCATATTGTTAAGCGCATTCTTCGTGGTGTATTGCTGCCGGCCGGAAGAATGGATCCTGCCGTTGCGCTACCTCCCGGTGGCGAAAATCACCGCCGGCGGAGCCCTGCTGGCGTTCTTGACCAGCGCCGGGAGAGCCGAGCGCAAGCTGAAGGACCTGCCTATAGAAGCGAAGTACCTGGCGGCGCTGATCGGGGTTCTGTCATTGTCGGCGATCCTTTCCCCGGTCTGGAAGGGCGGCGCAGTTTCTCACACCATTGATTTCAGCAAAGTATTCATCGTCTATGTGCTGGTGTTCGTTCTGATCACCGACATCGAAAGGCTGCGGCTCATTATTTTCATTCAAACCGCGTCGGTGGCCGTGCTGACGGCGATCTCGATTGCCAAGGGTCACGACCGGCCACGCTTGGAAGGAGTCATCGGCGGCGTCTATTCCAATCCCAACGATCTTGCCTTCGCGATCGTGCTTTGCATTCCTTTTGCTTTTGGGTTTCTGATTACGAGCAAAGGTGCGCTGCGAAAGCTAGCCTGGTCCGCCGGAATTCTGGTGATGCTGACGGCCCTGTTCCTGACCGCGTCGAGAGCTGGATTCATTGACCTGGCGATTTCGGGAACCGTTTGCCTCTGGCACTTTGGAGTCCGGGGGAGGCGCTTTCACCTGATCATCATTACCGGATTTCTGGTGACCCTGCTGATGCTGACCGCCGGCAAGAAGCTGGTGCAGCGCTTTGAAGCCATTTCCGAGCAGGAGACTGGGGACAGCGCTTACGGTTCTTATGAAGCCCGCAAACAACTTATGGTCCTGGCGCTCAAAGGGATTGAACGCTACCCAATCCTCGGGATAGGGGCGAACAACTTCACCAACTATTCAGGCATGTGGCACGAAGTGCACATGACCTATATGGAAATCGCGGTGGAGGGCGGAATTCCATCGCTGGTGCTTTACCTGCTGATTTTTGCCTGCGCCTTTCGCAACCTGCGCCAGGTGCGAAAACGAAAAAACTTGCCCTTGAACCATGAGATTTTCACAGGTGCGATTCACGCTTCCCTGATCGGCTTTGTGGTAGGCGCGACTTTCGGACCGGAGGCCTACCATTTCTTCCCGTTTTTCGCGGTGGCGTATACCTCTGTGATGGTTTTGCTGGTCAAGCAGTTGGACAATCAGCCTGCGCCGGAACCGGTTGCGAGCGGCTGGCGGCGACAAATGATGAGGTCTTATGGAGAAGGAAAACGGCAACCCGCAGTTACCGTTCCCCGCGGAACTGGCAGAAATTCTCCGTTGTATTGATTGCGGGCGCTCCCTGCAAAGCGACGGGGCGGGAGGATACGGCTGTTCCAGTTGCGGACGGAAATATCCGCAGAGAAACGGCGTAGCCTGTTTTGTGGATTCCGGCGATTACGCCGACAGCTTTGGATTTCAGTGGCAGCTCTATCACCGCACGCAGTTGGATACGGAGCAATGCCGCGAGTCGGAATCCGACTTCCGGCAACGAACCGGTTTTAGGCCGGAGGATTTGAAAGGCAAGCTCGTGCTAGACGTGGGCTGCGGCATGGGCCGGTTTGCCGAGGTTGCCACGCGCTGGGGCGCGCGCGTGGTGGGCATCGACTTGAGCGCGGCGGCGCAAGTGGCGGCGCGAAATCTGGCCGACCGCAATTTCGTTGCCTTCCAGGCGGATGTGTTCGCGTTGCCGTTTGCCTTGGAGAGCTTCGATTACATTTACAGCATCGGAGTGCTGCATCACACGCCCGATTGCGAAAAAGCGGTCAAGGCGTTGCCGCCGCTTCTGAAGCCAGGCGGTTATCTTGCAGTATGGCTCTACAGCGGCTACAACAAGTGGTACCGGTTCAGCGACATGTATCGCCGGGTGACGCACCGCATGCCGCCGCGGCTTCTGCACGGCATTCTCAGTGTGGTTGTGCCCGTGCTCAACGGCGTGGATCGTGGGCTGCGTATCGTTCCCGTAGTGGGCAAGCCGCTGGCGGGCGCAGTACATCATGTCTTTCCGGTGAATCGGCATCCCAAGAGCGAATGGAGGGTGCTGGATACTTTCGACTGGTACTCTCCCCGGTATCAATCAAAGCATACCTACGAGCAGGTGTTTCGCTGGTTTGAGAGTAGCGGGATGGAAGACCTGCATGTGGTGGAGGTGCCGATTGCGGTGAGAGGCCGAAAGCCCTTGTCGCGCGAAGAGGGCGAGCGCAGATTGCTGGCGCTGGGTGCTTCGGAGAAATCGCAGGCGCTGGTCTGAGAGCCATTCAACGTGAAAGGGCGAGGCAGAGTTGTCGAATTCCAAACCAAACGGCGCGCAGTCAAAGGAATCGACCCAGCATGGAACTGCGGTGCCGCGCATCGGTCTTCCGCAGAAGCTGGCTTATGCCGCCCGCGTTCTTCCCCGATTTGCCTGGCAGCAACTGACGCGTTCTGTTCCAAAGGGAAAGGTTCACCTGATCGTCGCTTTGGCCGATCATTTTGAACCGGCGATTGTTCCCGGAGATGGAAAGGCTCGCGCGCCCTATGGCGAGCAGGAAGCCAGGTTGGAGCGCTGGTGCCGCGAGTATCCGCGGGTCATCGATCGCTGGCGAGACAGCGACGGGCGGCCGTGGGTGCACACCTACTTTTATCCCGCTGAGCAATACGATCGCGGGCTGGTTGGCCGGCTGGCGGAGCATTGTCACGCCGGGTGGGGAGAAATTGAAGTTCACCTGCATCATGGCATTCCGGAGCCCGATAACGCGGCGAACCTGCACCGCATGTTGGTGATGTTCCGGGACCGGTTGGCGCTGGAACACGGCTGTCTGAGCGGGGTGGAAGGGCAACACGACCCGCGGTATTGTTTTGTACACGGCAATTTCTCGCTGGCTAATGCTGCCGGAGGCTTCGGCTGCGGGGTCGACAACGAACTCGAAATTCTGGCGGAGACGGGTTGTGTGGCCGATATGACCCTGCCCACGAACCCTTTCAATCCAGCGCAGAGATCCATGATCAATTCTTTGTACGAGTGTGGCATTCCGCTGAGGGAGCGAGCCGCGTACCGCTCTGGCGTCGCCCTGAGGCGCGGCCGCGCCCCAAACAAATTTCCGCTGATGGCGCAAGGGCCGCTGATGATCTCATTTGCGCCGGGCGCGCGGTGCCGTCCTCGCATAGATAATGCTGCGTTCACAGCCGCCAATCCGCCCACCTTACATCGTCTGGAAACCTGGAAGCGAGCCATGATCTCGGTGCAAGGGAAACCGGACTGGATCTTCATCAAGCTGCACTGTCACAGCATGGATCCCGAGCAAGAGGACGCGGTGCTGGGCGCGGGGTTTCGCGGCTTTTTGGAATCGCTGGTTAGCGGAGCCGGCGAACGCGGCGAGGTTTTACATTTTGTTTCCGCCCGGGAGATGGTCAACATAATCCTGGCTGCGTGCGACGGCCGGGAAGGAAATCCCGGCGATTATCGCGACTACCGGCTCAAGCGCTGGAGAGAATTCAACCAGTACTCCAGTCTTGCCGGCGTTCCGTCGCAAACGGCAGGGAAAAATTAGTTATGTGCGGAATCGCCGGCATCGCCAATACCGGCCGCGACGGCGTGGATATGCAGACCATCCACGCGATGTGCCAGACCATCGTGCACCGCGGGCCCGACGACGAAGGAATCTTCGTCAAAGATGGCGTGGGATTGGGAATGCGCCGGCTCAGCATCATCGATCTCGCCGGCGGGCATCAACCCATCTTCAACGAAGATCGCAGCGTTTGGATCGTCTTCAATGGCGAGATTTATAACTTCCTGGAACTGCGCCGCGAACTCGAAGGCAAGGGGCATTGTTTTTCCACCCATAGCGATACGGAAGTCATTGTGCATCTCTATGAGGAGCACGGCGCGGAGTGCGTCAACAAGCTGCGAGGAATGTTCGCGTTCGCGCTCTACGACGAGCGACGGCGGCGATTGCTGCTGGCCCGGGACCGGCTCGGGATCAAGCCACTTCATTATGTTTTGAGGGACGGGCGCCTGCTCTTCGGGTCGGAGATCAAGACGATCCTCGCCGCCGCGCCGGAATTGAATGACATCGACCCGCGCGCTCTGCTGCAATATTTTTATTTCGGATACATTCCCGATCCGCTCACAGCCTTTGCTGCGATCAAGAAACTGCCTCCCGGACACATTCTTGAATTTGAGCAGGGCGAGGTCAGCGTTCGGCAGTACTGGGATTTGGCGAAATATGGGACCCATCCCCCGCGCAGCGAGGAGGAATGCCTGGAGCAGTTGGAGCAATTGCTCGCCGAAGCGGTCAAGATACGGCTGATTTCCGACGTTCCCCTGGGCGCGCTGCTCAGCGGGGGAGCCGATTCTTCCCTGGTCGTCGCGTTAATGGCGAGAGCGGCTTCGGGTCCGGTGAAGACATTTTCCATCGGATTCCGGCAAGCTGATTTTGACGAAACGCCTTACGCCCGCAAAGTTGCCGAGCGCTTTGCTACCGAACATCACGAACTGGTTTTGGAGCCGGACATTGTGCAAACGGTCGAGACTCTGACCCGGCTGTTGGAAGAGCCGTTCGGGGATTCTTCGATGTTGCCGACCTATTATGTGTGCCGAATGGCGCGGCAGCATGTGACGGTCGCATTGTCGGGGGATGGAGGAGATGAGGCTTTTGCCGGCTACGATCGCTATCGCATTCATCTGCGCGATCGGGCGCATGAATGGATGCCCGAGGCCGGGCGCAAACTGTATCGCAATTATTTGCACCGGTGGGTTCCGTACGGTGTGCCGGGGCGCAGTCTGGCGTACAGTGTTGCACTGCCGTGGAGTGAACGCTACATCGAAGGGATTTCTCTGAAGCCGTTCCAGCGCTCGATGAAATTGCTGGCGGAAGATTTCACCCGGGTGGGCGAGGGCGCGCATGATCCCATGAAGATTATGCGGGACTATCTGGAGGCTGCGCCGGCGGACGATCCTTTGGACCGGGTCCTTTATTTGGACACTAAAACATATCTTCCGGGCGACATTCTGACCAAGGTCGATCGCATGAGCATGGCCACTTCGCTGGAAGCGCGCGTACCTATTCTGGACCACGTCTTTCTGGAATACGTGACGGCGCTGCCTGCAGAGTGGAAGTTGCGCGGGCTGACTCAAAAATATATTTTTCGCAAGCTGGCCGAGCGCGTGGGCATCCCGAAGGAAGTTTTGCACCGGCCCAAGCAGGGTTTTTCGTTACCCCTGGTGCATTGGATGCGGCATGAACTGAAAGATCTGATTGTCGGCACGTTGACGGAACCGAGAACCTTGCAGCGCGGCTATTTTGATCTCAAAGGCCTGCGGCGCATGCTCGATGAACACTTTCGCGGGCGGCGGGACCATTCTCCCCGAATCTGGCGATTATTGATGGCGGAGTTGTGGCTTAGGAATTTCGTGGAAGGGTTGCCGACCCGCGGGCCTCAGCCCGCGACTTCTTCCGTGGGAGAAGGGCTTTGATCCCCACCGAGGACAAAGTGTGTCCGCCCGGCGTAACCAGGAATGCAGGCGGGACGGGCGCCGGGAAATCATTGAGCGAATCGGCGAATCCCGGCGTTTTTCTGATGGTCGAAAGCCTGAAAACAGGCGGCAGTGAGCGGCAATTCGTTGCGCTCAGCCGGTGCCTCGACCAGAATCAGTTTCGGGTTAAGCTGGGCTGCATTCAAGCCAGGGGGGCGTTTCTCGGGGGCCTAGACGTGGAGAGTTTTCCGCTGGGCGGTAGTCTGTACGGCTTTCGCTCGTGGAAAACTAGGATGCGGCTCAGGCGGCATCTGCGTGACCAGCGAATTGCGATTGCCCATGCCATTGATTTCTATGCGAATTTGACGCTGGTGCCGTCGGCGCGGCTGGCGGGAGTTCCGGTGGTGATCGGGAGCCAGCGGCAACTCGGGGATCTGCTGACGCCCCTGCAGTCACGCGCTCAGAGGATGATGTTTCGCTGGTGTGACGCGGTCGTGTGTAATTCAGATGCGGCAGCGAAGCGGCTCATCGACGACGGTCTCGCACAGAGCAAGATCGCGGTGATCCGGAATGGGCTGGCGCCCGAAGCCTTCGAGAGCGCCGTATCCGCGTTGCCGCGCCGTCCGGGTTGGGTGCGGGTTGGGATGATCGCCCGTATGAATAGCGCGGCGAAGAATCATTCACTGCTGCTGCGGGCGGCAGCGCGGATTTGCGGCACCGCCTCGCAGGTCGAGTTTGTCATGATCGGCGATGGCCCGTTGCGTCCGCAGTTGGAGCAGGACGCCGCCAGTCTCGGCCTGGGTGATCGAGTGCAGTTTCTGGGAGACCGGCGCGATATCACAGCCATTCTGGCATCGCTGGATGTGACCGCATTGCCTTCGGGCTCGGAGAGCCTTTCGAACGCGGTGATTGAATCGATGGCGGCGGGTGTTCCGGTGGTCGCGAGCCGGGTCGGCGGCAACCCTGAGTTGCTCAATGACGAGCGCGGAATGCTGGTGCCGGCGGGAGATGAGAGTAGCCTGGCAGAAGCTCTTTTGCGTTTGGTACAGAGTGAATCTCTAAGAATTCAAATGGGACAAAATTGCCGCAGGTTTGCCCAGGAGAATTTCACCATCGAGAAAATGCAACGCAAGCATGAAGCGCTGTACAAAGAGCTGCTTGCCCGTAAGCACTATTCAAGCTAGCAGGCGGCACGTTCGAGGATTTCAGCGAACTGCCGGGTGTTGCGAGCCATGTCATACTCGCGCAGCACTTTTTGCCGGCCCTGTTTGCCCATGCGTAGCCGCAACTCGGTGGACTGGAGAAGCGTTCGAATCTGCTGGCTAAGGTCCTCCACGTCGGCAACCGCGAACAACAATCCGTCGGCCCCGTGATCGATCAGTTCGGGAATGCCGGCGATGCGTGGGGCCACGCACGGCTTTTCGAGCGCCATGGCTTCGATCAGAACCATCGGGATTCCTTCCGCCAAACTCGACAACACAAAAATGTCGGCGCTGGAATAAAGGGCCATCAGCTTGGCCTCATCGATCCATCCTTCAAATACAATGCTCGATGCAAGGCCGAGATGGCGGGCATAATTTTCGAGCCAGCGCCGGTCAGGCCCGTCGCCGACGAGGTGCAACTGCAGGCGAAGTCCCTCGGCGGACAGAGCGGCAACCGATTCCAGCAGCAGAGCCTGGCCTTTTTCTTGCGAGAGCCGACCGACGCAGAGCAGACGCGGGACACCGGAGTCTGTCGAGTTCGCCGGAGTGGGCACGAAGTCGGCGACCTCGATCCCCAGGGGTGAATAGAGTAGCTTCGGCCATTGGCTGCGGTCGCAGGAGAGCATCAACTGGCCGCGTCCGAATTTGCTGTTAGAGCGCACGAACCGGGCGCTCTCGATGCGCTCCTTCAAATGGGAAGCGCTCGGATCATGCAACTCGCCGAAGCCATACACTCCGAAGGACCAGGTGATGGGGAAAATTCTTGCCGCAATCAGGGCGACGGTCGCGGAAAAACTAGCGTGCACGTGAGATATCCCGAGTTGGCGCATGCGACGCCCAACGACCACTGCTTCTGCCAAATATGCCAGATGATATGAGATCGCTTTCGGATCCGGTCCGGCGAGGCGAAGCGCAAAAAAGAGTCCGCTGAAACAGCGTATCGGACTGCGAAAAAATTCTGCGGCATTCAGAAGGGCGATCCGCAAGGCCGAGAGCGATTTGATGTAGTAGGTGCGTGCCGCTTCTTCCCGCTCGACTTCCGAAAGCGTGGACTCCGTCCGATCTGGCGGGCTGACGGAAATTACTTCGAGACTAAATCCCAGCCGCCGCAAATGGCGAACTTCGGCGAGCAGATATCCGTGATTGATGGCAGGGAATTGCCCGATCAGGTAAAGCAATTTGGGTTTGTTATTCACGCTGAACCCGCCGTGCCGCTACCACCTTGCCGATGCCTTCTGCCAATGAGATCTTGGGACGCCAGCCGAGCTCGGAGGCCGCACGCGAGACGTCGGCGCGCACGTCCATCACTTCTTGCGGGCGGGGTTGCTCGTCACTCATGACCGGCCGATCGGTCCCGGCGGCGCGGCGGATCAATTCAGCTACTTCCGCGACGCTGGCCGATTCGCCGCTGCCGAGATTGTAGACGCCTTTCGCATGTTGGCTGAGCGTCAAGAGGAAGAGCTCGATGGCGTCATCCACATAGACGTAATCACGGCGCGGCCGCAAATCTTTGAGACGAATTTCCGATCGCGACGGATCCATGGCCTGCTCTACGATCATGGGAATCAGGAATGGAGGCGTTTGTCCTGGGCCGTAGATGTTAAAAGGACGGACAATGACGACACGCATGCCAAAATCCATCGCATAGAATTGCCCGGCTTCTTCGGCCATCACCTTGGTGTGGGCGTAGGGATTGTTGGCGCCAATCGGATGATCTTCGGAAATCGGCAGCCGCTGGGGCTGTCCGTAAACGTAGGAGCTGACAAGCGTCACGGGAGTCCGGTTGTGCCGGCAATGTTCCAGCACGTTCACGGTTCCCATGACGTTGGTGCGGTAAAAGGCGCTGGGATTGGTCCAGCTCTCGGGTACGAAGGTTTTTGCGGCAAGATGAAAAACGTGATTGACTCCATCCATCGGCAGGGGACAGCTTGCGATATCCCCATCACGGCTGGAATGAGAGCGCACGACGTGACCGCGAGCGGCAAGGGCCTTGACCAGAGAACGGCCGACAAAGCCGGTGGCGCCGGTGACTAGGATTTCACTTTTCATCAGGAAGCAGACGCGGCCGCTGTTGTTCGAACTCGTCGACGGCACGCATATAGTCGTCGACTCGCCCAATGTCGAGCCAATAACCCGCGTAACGTTCTACATGAACCGGTTGTTGGTGGGCCAGCATGTCGAGCATGAGGTTATCAAAGCCGTAGGCTTTTCCCTCGGGGACGTAGTCCAACACGGAGCGGTTCACGATGTAAAGGCCCATGCTCACCAGGTACTGGAAGCGAGGCTTTTCTTCAAATCCTGTGAGTTGCTGGGCGTTGGCGTGAAGCACTCCGTAGTCGACGATGTGGGTGCGTTCCGAGGCGGCGATGGTGAACTTGCGCGTCTGCGCGACGTGCTCGTCGTAAAGTTTCGCCATGGGCAGATCGGTGAGAACGTCGCCATTCATCAGGAGAAAGTTTTCCGGCAGATCGGGAATGAGCCTTAATGGCGCGATCGTGCTGAGGGGCGCGGTCTCGAGCGAATAGTCGATGCGCACCTTCCAGCGCGAGCCGTCGCCGCAAAAGGCGCGGATAATTTCAGCCTGGTGATTGACGGCCAGCGTAATGTGATCGAATCCCTGGGCTGTAAGCTGACGAAGGATCACCTCGAGGATGGGATACTCCCCAATCGGCATGAGCGGCTTCGGCAATACGACCGTGTAGGGACGAAGACGGCTTCCCTTGCCTCCTGCCAGCACCACTGCCCGCTTAGACATTGTAGAGATCACCCTTGTAGCGCTGCAGGTTCGCGGGATTGGAGAACCAGCGTACGGTGCGCTCCAGTCCGGCGCGCAACGGAAGGGAAGGAGCAAACGAAGTTGCTTTCTTCAGCTTGGAATTTTCACATTTGAGCCGGAGCACCTCGCTTTTCTCGGGCCGCAGCCGCTGCCGATCGCAGACGACCTTGATCTTTTTGCCCATCACATCCGAGACGAGCGCGACCAGATCGCCGATGGAAATCTCAGTATTGGAGCCGATGTGAAAAACTTCGCCGTCGCCGCCCTCCATCTCGGCGATGGCCAGAAAGCCGCGGCAGGTGTCTTCGACGTAGGTAAAATCCCGCGTGGTGGTCAGATCGCCCAACGCGATCTCTTCTTTGCCACCCGCAATTTGAATGATGATGCTGGGGATGACGGCGCGGGCAGACTGGCGTGGACCGTAGGTGTTAAACGGCCGCGCGACGACGACCGGGAAGGTGAAGGCGTTGTAAAAGCTTAAAGCGATGGAATCGGAGCCGATCTTGGTGGCGCTGTAAGGAGATTGAGGTTGCAGGGGATGGTTCTCGTCGATTGGGACGTAACGCGCGGTGCCATAGACTTCGCTGGTGGAAGTCTGGATGTAGCGCTTCACCCCGTTGCGCTGTGCCGCCTGGCACATGTAGAGAGTGCCCTTCACGTTGGTATCGACAAAACTGCCTGGGGCCCGGTATGAGTAGGGAATCGGGATGAGCGCCGCCAAATGAAAAACGATATCGATGTCGCGCGTGAGCAGGTCGCAAAGGTGAGCATCGCGGACGTCGCCGGTAACCACCTCGACTTCCTTCAAACAGCTGATTTCTTCCAGCCATCCCCAATGGTTGAAGGAATTGTACTGGCTCAGGGCGCGGACTTTGGCGCCGACAGCCACGAGTTGCTCTACCAGATGCGATCCGATGAAGCCGTCGCCGCCGGTGACCAACACGCGAGAATCCTTCAGACGGGCCATAAGGATTTTTTAGAATACCATGCGGTTCACGCCGCCTAGGTTACAGATTCAGAGCAGGTATTCACGATCTCGGACGATGGCGCCGCCATTTCCGCCCCGTTACATGGCCGCGAAACGTTGCGGGCTTTTTAGTATATTCTGAGCGTCTGCGATACGACTGAAGCTATGCCGCGCCCGAGAATCGCTATTCTGATCCCGTGCTACAACGAGGAGCCGACCATTGGCAAAGTAGTGCGCGACTTCCGGGCGGAACTACCCGAAGCCGAGATTTACGTTTTCGATAACAACTCGACGGATGGAAGTGTGGAGCAAGCGCGGGCGGCCGGCGCTCGCACCGGCTGCGAGCGGCGGCAGGGCAAGGGATTTGTCGTGCAGTCGATGTTCTCGCAGATTGAAGCCGATATTTACGTCATGGTCGACGGCGACGCCACCTACCCTCCTGGCGCGGTGCACTCTTTGATCGCACCCATTCTTCATGGTGACGCAGACATGGTGGTCGGTTCACGGCTGATGGAGGCTTCGGACAGCGAGTTCCGCCTGCTCAACCGTCTGGGCAATAATTTTTTCTTCCAGGCCATCAATCTCATTTTCAAAGTCAGGCTCAGCGATGTGCTTTCCGGGTACCGCGCATTCAGCCGCGAGTTTGTGAAGAACATCCCCGTGTTTGGCGGCGGTTTCGAAACCGAAGTCGAGTTGACGATTAAGGCATTGGCGCGCGGTTACCGCATTCTCGAAGTGCCGGTGCGCTTAACCTCGAGGCCGGAGGGAAGTTATTCCAAAATCAGAATCGTTTCCGATGGATTTGTAATTCTGAATACGATTCTCACCCTCTTTCGCGATTACAAACCGCTCACTTTTTTTGGCGGGATCGGGCTGGTATTCATCATTCTCGGGTGCGTGCCGGGCGGCGTCCTGCTTTTGGATTTCATCAGGACGGGCGTGGCACATGATTTGCCAGCCGCCCTTCTGTCGGTTGGACTGGTGCTCTCGGGAATGCTGCTGGTCGTGGTCGGATTGGTGCTGCACACGATCACGCGCAGGTTCCAGGAACTGGAATATCAGTTGAAAATCGGCAACAAAGAAGCCGCAATGGAGCGGTTTTTGGAGCGCAGATAAGATCTGCGCAATAGGGAAGCAGAACTTCCGCTGGCTACTCAGGCTGCCCGGGAACCTGCGCCTGAGTCAGAGTGTGGGTGAGAACTGGCTTCGAGCGGCTTCCTCAGCCGGCAGCGCACGATCGCAGTAAAGAATTCCCGGGTCAGCCGGTTGTGCAGGGGCTTCAATTTCCGGATCGGCACCAGTTCCAATTTCTCAACGGCGAATGGGCTGCGCTGGAGAATCTTTTCGAACTGCCGGATGGTTATCTGATTCAAGCCTCCCTCGACTTCACCGAACTTCGTGGCTCCGTCGCTTTTGAACTGAGCACGCCAGCGAATGAGCGCCTTCTCGCTGAGCACGAGGTGAGCCCATGGAAAGACGGAAAATAAGTGGCCGCCGAGAGGGTGATACCAGGTCGGCCCAAAGCTGACCAGAACGCAACCGCCCGGTTCCAGAACCGAATACATCGTCTGCAGAACGGCATCCGGCTCCGCAAAATGCTCGAAGCAATCGAGCGAAACGATAACTTGCACCGGAGTGGTGATCGAAGTGACGAACTCGCACCGGGCGGCAACTCCGGCCTTTTCTGCCTCACTTTGGGCCGCCTGCAGCCACTTCTCCGAGCTGTCAAGGCCGATCACATGTTTGGCTCCCATGTGCGCCATTTCCGTCACTTCCGCGCCCGGGCCACAACCAAAATCGAGGACAACGTTCCCGCTAATCTCGTTCTCAATGCCGGGCAATAAAACTTTCAGTTTGCTCTTGTTGGCATAGGCCCGGCCGCTCATCGTGTCGGGAAGCTGGGGAGCAATCAGGCGAAGCAAGCGAAATTGAATCTCACTTAACATATCGTGGGTACGCCAAGAAAAGGGCGAGGCTTCTGAAGCGTGTGCAGTGCCTTGAACCGCAAATTCACCAGTTCCAGATCCTTTCTGTCACAGTTCACTTTCTCCCTGCGGCGACATCTGGCTCGGCAACGGGGTCCGCCTCCGCCGCATTCTCAGCGAGTTCTGATGGACTTCCGGCCTCGTCGGTAAGTTCGAGTGCCGCTAAATCCGAGAATCTTCCCGCGGGGGTACGGGCTTTCAGCCACAGTTTGGCATCGAGGAGAGCGGGATAAACGCTTCTCATCCAGGCTTCCCGCAGGGCCAGCTTTCTTTTCTGCGTCGTCAGCTCATAGCCTGATTCCTGCAAACAGTCGCCCACCAGAGCCTCCAGCCGGGCCACTTGTTCCGGGGACAGCAGTTTCTTCCAGCGAGCGATGGGGTTCGATTCGGCGGGAGCGCGAGAGTCGCGAAAAGATGAATTCGTTTGCTGCAACCGCCCCAGCCGGTTGCGCTGAATTTGCGCGTAATCGAGATCCTGTTCGAGAAATCGTCCCAGCTTTTCCAGAGTCGGATGCGGCGTACTGACCAGTTCTTCGTAGCGCACTTCCAGGTAGTCGTCGGGAAACATGCGCCCGTGCCGTCGTCCGGTCTGCACCATCCATCGCCAATAAAGGGCAGTAGCTTCGAGGCTCGCTGGTTTGCGGTTCCAGGGGATGGGGCGGAATTCGCCCATTTTCTTCAGCGACACCGCGATGTCGCGTCCGTCGCGGACAATGTGGACAAATAAAGCTTCCGGCATATCGGCTTTGATTTTCGGCAAGTACAGCACATCATCGGGGTCGTACACGGCCCAGCGCGACGCTCCCTGCTGGCGCGCCACCGAATCCATCACAATGCGAATAAAATCCGCGCCAGTGCGGCAACCCTCGAGCAGCCGGGTGGCCAGATCACCCGCGTCAAGCCCAGAGCGCCGGAAGCCTTTCGAATGCATCCAGGTCTCGACGATGCGCTTGCGGCTCTCGGCGATGTGCATGCGGCCAAAGCGCGGAATCAACAGTTTGTAAACGGGAAGGTAGCCGCGGTAGACGGCGAAGCCGCCAGCGGAGAGCAGCATGTCGTACATCAGATTCGTGCCCGAGCGATGGCAGCCAATTACGAAAACCGGTCGCTCCGACCGCCTGGTTGGTTGAGCACCTGGCAACGAGGAATTCTCCGGAGGGACTTCGGGATTCTTCCGTTCCCCCGATTCTAGCGTAAGCGGTACAGCTCAAGGATCAGATGACGCCGTCGGTCGCGCGCTGGATTGCTTCTATGTCGGCGCCAAGATCCTTACCATCTGTGCCTGCGCCCAAAGCGGGCGAAGGCTTCTTGCATCCCGGCGCGCCTTCTTTCGGACAGAGCCGGTAATCGCCGCCGTTTCCATCATGAAAATCTCGCAGGCCGGCTGCCTTGCCATCGGAAACTACCTGATTGCCTGAAGGCCATACTACCGAGCTGCCGATAATCAAATTGTTTTTGAAAATCGGATTCAAAAAGCATTGATCCAGAACCTGGGGCGGCTCGCGGGTCCCTTGCGTACAATTGGCCGGACCACCGCCGGCGCCCCACATGCCGCGCTGGCCCGCGGTAAAAATACTATTGGTGATCGAGAAATCTTTCAGCTTGTCCGAGGTGTTCACAATCGTTAGCAGCGCACGCGGAGGAAAAGCCGTGATGTGATCGAGATGAATGCTGCGCAGAGGAGGCCCGCCGGAAATCATGATCATCAATGAGCCGAAGCCCTTGTATCGCACATTGTCGATGTCATCAAAGACCAGGTCGTGAATGCTGTAGCGCTCTCCTGCCGCGGGCTGAACCTGAGCCTTTCCGAGCACGTTGGCAATGTCCATCGCGCCGCCGCAATGACTGATCTTGTTATAGCGGAGGGTGATATCGGTTACGCGGCACGCGGGACAGCGGCCGCCCTGATTCGCCGGCGTGAGCAGGATCGCGAATCCCGCCTGAGTGAAACCTCCCCAGGTATTCTCCAGCACGTTCCCTTCGAATAGCACGCGTTGTGCATTCTTCAATTCCAGGGAGTTCTTTACAATGAATGGGCTGCCATCGGCCGCGCCCACGAATCCCGGCTCGCCAGGCTTCCATTGCATGGGCTTGAACAAATGGTTGTGGCGTATCTCGATGTCGGCTGGAGTGACGGATCCGGGAGCGCCGCCAAACATGATCGCCTCGCCAGCAGCTTCCAGAAAATTGTCGACGATTTTGTAGGGGCCGCTGGCATGGTCGCCGCCGCCTCCGTTCACAGCTTGCGAATCAATGCAGGTTCCGTGCATGGCGATGCAATGAAAATCGGTGAAGAAAGAATCGACAATGCCCACATCGGTGGTTCCGCTCAAATGAATGCCGCCCTTGGTCTCATCCTGAGCAGTGCCGTGCACCCAGAGCCGGTCAAATACCAGATGATCGGCGGTGTCCTCGGGGTTGTCGGGCTGAATGAGATTACGCATGCGGTGACCGGGCAGGTCGCGAGTGATCTCCAACCCGATGAACCGGTAATGATTCGCCCCATCCTCAAAAAGCACCGGACCGGATTCGACCTTGCGGTCGAGTTCCAGCTTGGCCAGCACATTCCGCACCGCGGAACAGTGAAAGTCCGGCCGTCCCGGCAGCGATGCCACCCCGGCGTAGCAGGGAGTCAGGATGGTGTTTTCCGCAGGCAGTGCGTCATCCGGCGCGCTGGTGCGCACGATGATCCAGTGGGCATCGTCGCAGGGCTTTTTGGGAAAACGGAAAATTCCCTGGAACGTGGCCCCGGCCTGCAGTTCGAGAGTGTCGCCGCATTTGGCGTTACTGATCGCTTCCTGCAGGTCCTGGCCTTCCTTGATCTGGTGCACCTGCCCGGAGGCCGGGGTGTCGGCGAGAGATGTTCGTACGTATTTTCGAGGGAGTTCGGCGGGACCATCGAATTTTCCCGGAGACGCCTGAGGATCGGTTGCCGCAGAGGCTTGGTGGACGTCGTTGGCCTCCGTTTTTGCTTGCCCGGTGGCTGCCCATGGCACGGACCATAAAGCCGTGAGTCCGGCCAGTAGAAAAAGCCTGCGCGTTCCGCACGCCTTCAAAAAGCCCACCTGTTTATTGCTGTGAACCCCGCAAACGCCTGAAATCCGCGAACCCAGGCGCCGCACCCCGAAATCAAAAGCCATTGCGACATTGTACATGGCTAGGGATGCATGAAATGCAGCGGTCGTCTGGGCTGGTGGATTTTAATGAAAGCGAAACAATGGCCACGGAAAGCTGGAGCGATGCCTTACTCCGTCTCTCTGTGGCTGTTGAAGGTGTTATCGGTTGCCGCGCGAAATGCGCCCAGTTTACGGTACTCCGGCGATCATCGTGGTCAGGCCAGCAACATCGGCGCCCACATCGCGCCCATCGGTTGCAGCTCCCTTATAGGGACTCGACGACGAGAGCTCGTAGTTCCCGCCAGAATAATCGACAAAGCCAACGGAATCCTCTGACGTGAGGAACGTCTGACCGGCTGGCCATTTGGCTGCCGGATATTTCGAGAAATCTCCGAACAGCACATTCGAGGTGAACGTATATCCGGTTCCGAAACAAGTTTGCATGATGGTGAGGGGAACTTCGGAGGCAGCGCAATCCGTGCTACCCCCACCCGCCGACGCGGTGGGGAAAGTTGGGGAATATACTAGGTTGTTCACGAAAACGAAGCCCGTCATCGGAGGCACGGGATCTTCCAGCGACATAATGTGAGCCGTGGGATCGGGAAAGGCGGTGATGTGCTGCAGAGAAACATTGCTCAGCACTTCGGTGCTGGAGCCATTGATCATCATGAGCAGCAACCCGAAGCCGGAATATTGGGTTTTGCTGACGTTGTCGAGGACGACGTCGTGAATGCTGTAGCGTTCGCCGGCCACGGCGAAGCCGCCGGTTTTGTCTTCGGAATTGCCCAGATCAAAGCCGCCGCCCACGTTGCTGATCTGGTTGTAGCGAATCGTAATGTCGGTGACCTGGCATGGCATGCAAACGCCGTTCTGAGTTTTCGGGGTCAAGACTATGGAAAATCCAGATTGTGAGAAACCTCCCCAGACGTCCTGCAGAAGGTTTCCCTCAAACAGAAGGCGCTGAGCGTTTTTGAGTTCGAGGTGATTTTTGACAATGTAGGGATCGCCGGTGTAGCCGCCGACGAAGCCCACGGCTCCCGGCTGCCAGGTGAGCGGTTTGAAAAGATGGTTGTAGCGGATCTCGATATCGGTAGGAGTAATGGTGCCGGGAGCTCCGCCGAACATAATCGACTGCGCCCCCGCTTCCAGGAAATTGTTGTCGATCTTATAGGGGCCCGATGTCAGGCTTCCACCGCCTCCGTTGATGTCCTGCGAGTCGGTGCAACTGCCGCTCACTGAGATGCAGTGGAAATCGGTGAAGTAAGAATCCACAACCGCCGCGTTGGTGGCGGCGGTAAGGTGAATCCCTCCCTTGGTTTCGTCAGTAGCGGTGCCGTGGACCCAGAGGCGATCGAACACAAGGTGATCCGTCGGATATGTATCCTGCATGGGCGTAATCAAGTTCCACAGCTTGGATTGGGGTGAGCCGCGGGTAATCTCGAGTCCCACAAAGCGGTAGTGGTTCGCTCCTGACAGGAAGTGAATCGGCCCGTCGCCGCCGGTTCCGTTGAAAATAATTTGCGCCATGACGTTTTTCAGGGCCGGGCAAGTGAAGGCAGGACGTCCGGGCAGCGAGGCTACGCCGGCATAACAGGGGTTGATGCGAGTGCCTTCGGGCGGAAGGGCAGAATCCGGCGCGCTGGTGCGAATGATGATCCAATGTTGGTCGTCGCAGGGCTTGTCCGGAATCTGGAAATTTCCCGAGAACACCGCGCCGGATTGCAAAGTAATGGTGTCGCCGCAGCTGGCGCTATTCAGCGCGGCTTGAAAGTCGCCGCCGGCATTGACCGTAATCGTCGAGCCGGGAGCCGGCGTATCCGCCATGGTGGTTTGCAGATACACCCGCGGCAGTTCTGCGGGGCCGTCAAATCCTGAGTAATTCAGATTCGAGCCTGTGCTCACCTGCAGGCTCTCGCTGAGCGTCTGGCTTTGCGAGCCGGAGTCCGAGACCTTCACGGTGAACGGAAAAGTGCCAATCTGGATGGCGGTGCCGCTAATCGAGCCGGTGCTGGCCAGCGTGAGTCCCTGCGGCAGGCTCCCCGACGCCACACTCCAGGTGTAGGGAGGTGTTCCACCGGAAGAGGCCAAGACGGTGCTGTAGGGAGCGCCAGTTTGCGCCGCGGGCAGCGAGGTGGTCAAGATCGCCAGCTTGGCGGGTGTTACGACGCTCACTGCCGCCGAAGCGCTGGATGCGGGATTGGCAATGCTCTGGGCCGTGATGGTGGCCGACGAAGCTCCGCTGGCGGCGGTAAACAGGCCAGTGCTCGAAATGGTGCCACCCACGGCAGACCACGTCACCGCAACATCGCTGGTTCCGGTGACACTGGCGGTGAATAGCACGGTTCCCGCGGGCGAAATGCGCGCACTGGGCGGAGTGATGCTCACCGCGATGGCAGGAGCGGATTGGCTGCCGGAGTTCGAGCCGGAGCCGAAAAGCGAGGAACAGGAACAAACGCAGAGAGTAGCCGATAGCACAAGAACTGTCTGCAGGATTTCACGTGTTGCGATTCGGCAGCTGCGGTGGGGGGACTCTACAACCTCGCGGCCCGCAAACTGGGACATGTGATTTTCCTCGAAACGAAAATGGGGGGCTTAACGTTCGAGCCTGAGCGAACTCTATTTGAGGGATGAACTCCGTGCTAATTACGGAAGGCTGAGACTATGTAGCGGCTAGAGGTACATGCCAAAAGGACGAGACCGGACAGATCGCGGGAAGGGCTTGTTTTCAGCGGTTCGTGCGGCGGGACGGAAGCGAACTAGTCACGCTGTGGGTGCAAAGAAAGCCATGTGAGAACCACATTTGTTATCACTGAAACTGCATCGAAGGATTTTGTGGCATGCTGTGAAATATCTTCTGTGCTTCTGGCCAGATTCTTCTGGCTATATTCCGCTAGTCCGCGACAGTCGCGAGAACCGCATCGGCCGGCGCGGTCTTAAGGTCGCGCTTGGTTTTGACTTCATACTTCGATTTCAGCTTCAGGAAGGGCTTCTCCACAACGTAGTAGGAAGTGCAAGCGAGGGCCAAGCCGGCCAGCAATCCGGCGGGCGCGCGGAACAGAGTGTGGCCGAGCGGAGAGTGATTGATGGCATCGGGTCCGATCGCGTTGTAGAGATACCAGGAATAGGAAACCGTTCCAATGAAGCGCACCCAGCCCCAGTTAATCCACTTCCACGGCGCAGAGCGTCCCAGCACCACCATTTGGATAATCAGAATCGCAGAAAGGCCGGACTCTACAGTGAAGCCCTCGACATTCCAGTAAGGAAAGCGGCTGGCCATCGATGGTACGGCCATCGACAAGGCGAACAGCGTAATTGTCGCCAATGGCAGGGCCGGATGCGAGCTAACCCACTGCACAAACCGCCGGGCTTTTCCGGTGCGTATGGAGATGGCAAGAAGGCACCCGGTTGCCAAAGAGTCCATGCGCGCGTCAAAGGCGGTGTAAAGATAGGTGGGGTTGACGTGCCACAAGTATAGAAGCAGGATGCGGTGAAAGAGAACCAGGCCGCATAAGGCCCCGAGAACCAGCGCCACGGCGTTCAAGCTGGCGCGGAATCGTTTGAAAATAGAAGGCCAGATCAGATAGAACTGCTCCTCCACGCCCAGCGACCAGGTAAGCAGCATGCCGCCTTCGCCACCGCCGCGCAGAGGCCAATAGTAGTTGTTCAGATAAAACAGCGCCGCTATGCAGTTGCCCCAGGAGACATGCTTGTGGGCAAGAAGAGCCAAGCCCACATAGATCATCCAGAAAACGTAAAAACCGGGAAAGATCCGCAGGAACCGGCGAACATAAAAGTTCCACAGGGAGATCTCTGCAGTGCGGTCATTTTCTTTGAGCAGAAGCCAGGTAATGAGAAACCCGCTGAGCACGAAGAACAGGGTGACTCCGCTGCGCCCGAGAGACTCTTCCCAATTTCTAAAGGCGCGAAAATGCAGATGGAAGATCACCACCAGGGAGATGGCAATGGCGCGCACGCCGTCCAGTCCGGGAATCTTCGATTCGGATAGCCGTGAGACCAGCACGGCAAACCGATCCTGGTTCCGCAGTTCGGGTATGGAAGAGACACTCATCGTCTCGATTCCTTTTCTCAGGCCTCGATGTTTGAGACGGACACCCTACCGGGAGAACCGGTCGCGCAACAGGGACGCGCGTAGCCGATCGTACATCGAATTTCCCAGCAGTTTACTAGCTGCGGCGCGCAATTGCACCTGCAGATTCTTCTTCCACAAGTTGCGTCCCTGGCAGATCTGCTCAAATTCGGCGAGGGAAGTCGAACGCAGGACCGCAACCCGGCCCAGTTCGAACCGGTCGGAAGTGGCCGAATTGCTCTGAATCCGGCTGGTTGCAACCGTCTGATATCCAGCATTGCGAGCCAGCTCTGCAACGCGGTAATCGTAGCGGCCGCCGGGACAGGAAAAGTGTTCGACCGGCGCGCCGAGAATTTGTTCAAGCTGCAGCTTGGCTTCCGGTACCTCGCGATGTAGATCCGCGTCATTGAGATCCGTGAGATAAGGATGGGTCATCGAATGGCAGCCGATTTCAAAGCCCAAGCTGGATAACTCCCGCAGCTGCGAAGGGCTGAGATAACCGGTTTTGCCGAGGAATCCCGTGGTGATATAAAACGTGCCGCCGAATTTCATTTCCCGCAGCAGCGGCGCGGCATAGAGCAGATCGGTCTCGCTGCCATCATCGAATGTAATGGCGACCGACTTTTCGGGGAAACTTCGAACCGCTTCCCCGACGCTAAGTCCGCGCCATCCCTGCTTTTGCAAGAGCTCCATCTGGGCGCGGAAATCGGACGTTCGCACGATGTAGCGGACATATCCCGCCTCGCTCTGGCACAAACGACGCCCCGGCGACTCCAGTTCGTGGTACATCAGAAAAACGACTCCAGCGCTCATTCGGTAGACTCCGGGGCGATTTCCTCGACCAGTTGCCAGCCGGGCCCGGAGACGCAGATCGCTGCTGCGTATTCGGAGGGAACGGCAATGTCCCGCATCGACCATCGGGTCCGCTCCTGCGGATCGGGACGAGTGGCCAGCAACGCGTCCTTTTCTTTTGGAGCCAGCGACACGTCGAACTGATGAAGCGGCAGCGACAGTCCTTTGCCGGTCGCCTTGATGTAAGCCTCTTTGCGCGTCCAGCATAGGAAAAATGCGTCGCTGCGCCGTTCTGGCGGCAAGGCTGCCAGTTGTTTTTGCTCCGCCGCGGAAAAAAACCGGGAGGCAATCTTGGAGGTGTCGAAATCGCGGCGAATCTGTTCGACGTCAACTCCGATTTCCCGCGAACGCGCGAACGCGAGCAGCGCCAGATGGCCGGAGTGCGAAACGTTGAACTCAATACCGCTGCCGGCCTCTTCGCCGCCGATCGAGGGTTTCTCTCTGTCCGAATAGGAAAAGATCAGCGCTCCGGGATCCTTCCTCAGATAGGAGCCCAGAATCTGCCGCAACATGGCGCGGGCGGTGATGAAATATTGCCGGTCAATTTTTCGATGGAAGCGGGCAGCCCGGGTTCTTTCATCGCGAGATAAGAGGGAAAGCCATTGATCGGTTCCGCAGGCGGTCGTCTGCAGGTTCAGGCGCCACAGGTGTACCTCGTTTGTGCCGAGCGTGAGAGGAGCTTCAATGCGGAACTCAGCCTGGTCTATGTTCATGTTCATCGATAAAGTCGCATTTGCCCGAGCATAGTTCGGCGAAATAACTTGCGGCTTAGGGCCGACACACCGCTCCGCGCACCATGAGTTGAACTACCATCGATGCGCGTTACCGCAAACAAAACCAGGCCTCGGCGCGGCCTGCCCTCAAAAAATCCTGCGCAGTTGTGCCTTGAGCGATTCCGGAACGCGAATGCCCCAGCGGTCCAGGGTTTGTTTGCCATCCTTCAGGATGCGCCACATGCGATGAGAACGTGCCTGCGCACGGTCGAATTCCTGCAAGAGCGACGCCGGGACGAGTCCCGACGAGGGCAGCGCAAGGTTATTCTTATGCGCCGTATAGTTTCCTGCAGTCAGTGCGGCCAGAATCGCCGCCGGGTCAAGGGAGTCGCAGTCGAGCTCCACGCAGAGGCGGCGAAACTGTCTTCTCCAATGCAGATCCTGACCATAGAAAGCGTGCATCCCGGGAGCCCGTTGTTGCAAGCGTTGCAATAATGCGAATGTGCCGGAGCGTGGCGCGTAACGGCCATCGTACTTCGTGTTCCACACCTCGATGCCTCGCGGCAACACCTGGAAGCTTTCAATCCAGGCGAAAAAATCGTTTTTAGGGTGAGCGATGACGGATAAAGCCTGTTGCCCATCAATATGGCGAATTATTTCCTGGGGATCGCGAGTGTCGGCTAATTTCGTCGCGCAGTAGCCCAGAATGTGCATATCGCGCTCACACCTGTATTCCAGGCCCGCAACGAAACAAAATCTGTTATCGGAGAGCGATTTGCATTCCGAAACGTAGCGCTTGATCGACTGCCGGTCAAAATACTCGGCATGATCGGTCATGCACAGAAACGAACAGCCCTCGGATAGAAAGATGTCCCTGAGTTCGCTCAAAGTGAACTCGCCATCCGAATACGTGCTGTGAGCGTGCAGTGCGCCTTTGAGCATGGCTTTTACGTGGAATTTCCTTTGATGCGGGTGAAAAGGCTGAACCAGTCTCCCAACTCCGGAAGCGGATCGCGCCATTGAAACAGGTCGTGGTACGTTCCCGTCACCGGCGTTAGAACCTGAAGTAGAGTTTGCATCCTGCCGGGATAAGCGCTCGGATAGCCTGTGGGCGGCCCTTTCCAAACTTCCACCAGGTGCCGGGCATCTCCCAGGAACCAGCGGCACCGAACGCCCGCACGGTAGCCTTGGCTCGGCTCAACATCTCCTTGCTCGGCCATGCGGGCCAGCAACGCCGGAAAGTTGACGCCTGCATAGCACGCAAGCGGCAGCGAATGCCAGAATCGCCCGTTCACCTCCATAAAAACCGCGGGAGAACCGCGTTTCTGGCGGTATTCTACCATCGCTACGCCATGCCACTTGAGGGCGGAGAGAATCGCGAGAGAAGAGCGGCGAATCTCGGGATCGGGTGCAATACTTACCCGTACCGCGCTCCCCGAGCCGGTGGGATACACATCACGAATGCGCCGGTGCGCAAATTCAGCCCGCAATTCGCCGTGATGCATCAGTGCGAAGTAGCCGGTGCCTTCACCCTCGACGAATTCTTGCGCCAGCACGGTCGAAGAGCGCGTGCTGATCTCACGGTAGGCGGACTCGAACTCCGCGGCGTTACTGGCGTATCGGGGGCGTCCTGCTGTACGTACTTTGCCATCGCTGGAAAGCTCTTCTGAAGCCCGCGGCTTCAGAACTACGGGATAGGGTTGAGACGCGGCGGCGGCGAGCGCTTGCTCAAGATTAGCGACGACGCGTGTCTTGGGAACCGCGACCCCCAGCGATGCGGCCAGGCGCGCAGTCTCCGTCTTATCAAACGCGAGAAGCAAGTCATTATGGTTGGGCAGGATGAGCCGCGCCCCAGCGGAAATCAACAAGTCGCGGTGAGTGGACACGGGCAGGGTCGTGGACTCGGTCATGGGCAAGACCAGGGTTCCGGGGCGCTGCCGGACGAATGTGGCGATCGCCTCAAGAAATGCAGCCACATTTTGCTTGGGAGATGGGTAGCGCAATGTTCCCGAGCAGGAACGCGACCAGCCGGCCTTGGACCAGGAGGCCGCTTCCCCCGCGAAAACGGTGTGCCCGGCGCGGGCGAGCGACCTGACGCTGGCGACTGCCTGATTCTGATTTGCGTCGAGCACCAGGACATTCATGGGCGTGTGGGGTTGCGCTCAGCGGAGGGCGATCCTGTCCGGCTACTGACCTGGCGCAATATATCGGCGAAAAGTTGGGCCACGTTTGACCAATCGTAGCGCGCGGCCAATTTCGCAGCCGCCTCTTCGTATTGCCTGCGCAGCGCTGTGTCCCGCAGCAAGAGGATGATCGCTTGGGAAAGAGCCGCTGCATCGTCGGCGAGGATGATATCGCGGCCATTTTTTACATCCAATCCCTCTGCGCCGATGGAAGTGGACACTACGGCTTTGCCCATGGCCATGGCCTCGAAAATTTTCAAGCGCGTACCGCCGCCGATGCGCAAAGGGACGACCACGAGCGTCGCGTCGCGCAAGTAGTCCGCGACGGACCGGACCGTCCCGGTAACCTCGACGGAATCGGAGGCAAGTTGCTTGACCCGTGGGTAGGGATTCCGACCGACGATCTGAAAGATGGCGGAGGGGAATTCGGCGCGAATCTGGGGAAAGATATCCTGACAAAAATAAGCAACCGCATCGATGTTGGGCTCCCAATCCATGGAACCGGTGAAGACGATGCGAATCGGCGGTGTCGTTGACGGTGGGGCAACGGGGTATTTCGCGGTGTCTACTCCCGTGGGAACTACGCTGATCGCACACTCGGGAGCCAGCTTCAGCATTTCCTGCCGATCGTTTTCCGAAACCGCGATCACGTGATGGAACTTGCGCAGCGCCCGCCGTTCGTAGCGTAGCATCTTGCCGGCCTCGATTCCGTATGCCACGCGCTTGGCACGATTCGATTCCGTCGCCGCCATGCGCCGCCAGAGCACGCTTTCCACGTTGTGTTGGAATAAGACCGTGGGAGTTGCGAGGACGTCAGGAAAGTTCAACGACGCGGAAAGAAAATCACAGACTGCCAGGTCGAATTGGCCTTCCTTGAGCCATGCTGCCACGAGGCGCTGCACTTCGGGGTGGGTGAACTTGCTCACGGCAAACGGCGCAGATTTAAGCAGGCAGCGAGCGTAGTCCAATACCTGGGTTGCGGTGCCACCGTCCAAGGCCGAGGTGTGAACGCTGTGCGCTCCGGGCAGTTCTCGCTGCACTTCGAGTTCGTAAGCAGAGTCCCGAGTTCCGCCATAGTAAGAGAGAAATGTCACTTCGTGATTTCGGACCAACTGGCGAAGAATGTTATAAGAACGGATTTTGCCTCCGGTGTCGACCGGCAGCACCTTGCCCGCCTTGACCCAGAGTATGCGCACGGGCTTACCAGCAAATCCCTTCGTATTGGGCGGCGGCAGGCCGGCGGACTGCTTCCAGGTTTACGAGATCCAGTACGATCTGGTCCGAACGCAGATGCTGCTGCAGTTGGTCCCGCGAGACGCCGCGCGTCGCCACGATTACCACCTCGGCCTGCTTCAGGATTTCAGCGAGATTATTTTCCAGCAGAGATCCAATGTGCGGGATTGTCTTTTCAATGTATTCCCGATTGGAGCCGATGAGCCGGCCCAGAGATACATTGTCATCCCATATTCTGATATCGCAGCCTTCGCCCAGCAGATGCTTGACGAGTTGCACCTGGGGACTTTCCCGAAGGTCGTCAGTCGCAGCTTTGAAACTTAGTCCGAGAATTGCGATTTTCTTCTTGCCGGTTTGCAGCACCATGTCCATCGCTCGTTTGAGATGCTCATCATTGCTCGGCATGATCGATTCGAAAAGAGGTAATTTCAGATCCAGTTCCTTGGCGCGATAGGTCAGGGCGCGCACGTCCTTGGGCAGACAGGAGCCGCCGAATGCGAAGCCGGGCTTCAGATAACTGGGAGAGATATTGAGCTTGTCGTCGGCGGTGAAAATATTGGTCACCGCTTCGGCGTCAACCTTGAGTTCTTTGGCCAATGTGCCCACTTCATTGGCGAACGCGACCTTCAGAGCATGCCAGGCGTTGCAAACGTACTTGACCATCTCGGCTGAGCGGAAGGAAGTTTCAAAAAATTGCCCGGGAGCCCAGGCGTAAAGCTCGCGCAGCCAGGCGGTGTGGAGCGCGTCGACGGCTCCGATGATGGTCATGGAGGGTTCGAGGAAGTCTCTGACGGCTGTGCCCTCGCGCATGAATTCCGGATTCACGCAGACGCCGAAGTCTTTTCCCAGGCGCTTGCCGCTGGTTTGCTCGAGGGCAGGAATCACGATGGTCTCGGCGGTGCCGGGCAAGACGGTACTGCGCAGCACCACCAAATGAAAGGCATCTTTGCTTTTGAGGACCTTCCCGATCTCCCGGCAAACCGGCTCCACATGGCCCAGATCGAGTTTGCCGCTGCGCAGGCTGGGAGTTCCCACGCACAAAAAAGAAATATCGGTTTCCATGATGGCGGAGGCGGAATCGGTCGTAGCGCGCAGCCGCGAGCTCTTGTGCGCCTCTTCTGCTAATGCAGCAATCTGAGGCTCGACAATCGGGCTGCGTCCCGCGTTCAGTTGTTCGACCTTGGACGGACTCAGGTCAACCCCAACCACGGAATGTCCCTTAGAAGCCAAGCACGCCGCTGTGACCGATCCCACATATCCCAACCCGAAAACGCTGACTCGCTTGCTCATGAGCTCCAATCGCAGTTCTTTGGCCGAGTGTTCAAGAAGTTGCTGCTTCCTGCTCCGTCCGTGAGTTATCAATCCGGAAGGCGCCGTTCAATAATACCTAAGTTGCGCGCGCGTGAATCGGCGGTGCATACCAAGGGACAGATTACGGCGGGAGCTAAACGGGATGGGGGCACGTTGCGTCCAGCCAAGTCGCGGTTTCGCGGGGTCAAGAGGACCGGGAGATGACGTTTCTCAGCGCGGGTGGATGATCCTCTCCCAGACATGTGTCGTCGATTTCAGCGCTGGTCAATGCCGGCCGGAGGGCACGGAGCAGCGGGTTTTTCTTGAACCAGAGTTTCCCGCTGAAATAGCTGCGATAGAACAGCCGGGTGACTTTCAGCGCTGGCGTCATGCCCTTCCTTGCTCCATCGGTTGCTAGGGGATAACCAAGCTCCTGCAGGGTTGGTCCCATCATCCTCTCAAAGCGTTCCAGTTGCTGCGGCGAGAACGACTTTCTCCACCGTCCCACCGGGTTGAAATTCTCGGGCGGTTCGGCCTGGAAGGAAGTGTTCGGTTTCGCAACCGAACCATAGGCGACCAGCCGAATGCGGGCATCGTCCAGTTGGTGATCGATAAATCGCCCGACTTGGTTCAGCGTCTCCTGGGGCGAAGCAATCAGATCCTCAAAGCGGACTTCCGTGTAGTCGGGCCCCAACAACTTTCCATAGGCCCGCCCCTGCTGCACGATCCATTCCCAGTAGACGCCGGATCCGATCAGGTTTTGCCGTTCCTCCCACGGGAAGGGCCGAACATATCGCACCCTCTCGAGCGAGGTCGCAACGTCCCGGCCATCACGAATAATGTGAACCACCAGAGCATCGGGGATGAGCCGCTTTATCAGAGGCAGGTGCAGCAGGCACTCGGGAGAGTTTTCCGCCCAGCGCTGCATGCCTTGGGAGCGGGCAACTTCCTCCATCACAATGCGCAGAAAATCTCCCGCATGGCGGCATTGCTCCAGCACCTTTTTCTCGATCACCTCGGAGTCGAGTCCGGTGGCCCGGAAGAGCTTGCTGCCCAACCAAACGCGCAACAGTTTCTGGCGATTCTCGCGCGCACCCAAATCGCCGAATCGCAAGGCCAGCACATTGAAGACATTCGACTCCGCGAGGTAAACAGCAAATCCGCCAGCGGAAAGCAACATGTCGTAAAGCAAGGTCGTTCCCGAACGAGGGCAGCCCAGCACAAAAACAGGCGCGGTTCTTCTTTGCGGGAATCGGTCTGGAGTCATCGTGCATCCACAGGACGAAGATCTATCGAGACGTTAACTGTATCAACTCGCCGCGGTGCGCCGCCAGTTATGGCGAGACTGTGTGGCACGAATTAGCGCTGATGCGCGATCAAAAGACAATCAGGGCGGCCGACCTTCGCGGTACTGGCATGGCTGGTGTCAAAATAAGTGCACGAGAACGGCAGGAATCGCTAAGATAACAACTCAACCTGGCGCCATGAATTTTCAGAGATGGCAACAAATCGGAAATCGCATCCTTGCCATGGATCGCGCAGAACTGGCCGACCGCCTACGGCAAGAGGCCGCTAGCCGGCAAGATGCGCTATGGTCGCGTTTCGGGCAGGATTTTGGCCGGAACGCGATCCGGCACGCCGATGCGTCCGCCAACTTTTTCTTCGCGCCGGACTCGGTAGATTTCATTCTGGCTCTGCTGCGCCAGCACCTTCCCGGCCAGGCCGAGAGCATCGTGCAGCAAGCGGAGCAGATTTGCCGTCACCGCTTCGATCTGCTGGGATACACCGGCCTTGACTACGGAAGCCCGATAGATTGGCATCTGGACGCGGTTCACCAAAAGCGAGCGCCGCGGAAGCCGTTCTACAAGATCCGATACCTCGACTATGCGGAAGTCGGCGACAGCAAAATTATCTGGGAACTGAATCGCCATCAACACCTGGTTACGCTGGCCAAGGCTTACCGGCTGACGGGCGAGGGCCGCTATGCCGATGAAACCCTCCGCCAGTGGCGGCATTGGCAAGCGGACAATCCCTACCCGATCGGCATCAATTGGTCCAGCAGCCTGGAAGTGGCCTTCCGCAGCCTGTCCTGGATCTGGACTTATCACCTGCTGCAGGGCGCGCCGGGCATTCCGAATTTTCGTAATGAGTGGCTGTGCGGTTTGGCGGTGCACGGAAGGCATATTGAACGGCATCTTTCGACTTATTTTTCTCCGAACACGCATCTTCTCGGAGAAGGCGTCGCGCTTTTTTTCATTGGAGTTCTGTGTCCCGAACTCAAAGCAGGAGCGCGTTGGAAGTCGCTGGGATGGAAGATTGTGCTGCAGGAAGCCGAGCGCCAGGTGCGGCCTGACGGTTTTCACTTCGAGCAGTCCACGTACTACCACGTGTACGCGCTCGATTTCTTTCTGCACTCCGCGGTGCTGGCCAGCGCCAACGGCGTCGCGATGACGAAGAGTTTCGAAGACACGATCGAAAAGATGCTCGACGCTCTCAGCCTGCTGGCGCGGGGCGGAGCGGTTCCGCGCTTCGGGGATGATGACGGCGGACGGCTCTTCGATCCTCGGCGCAATCGGCAAGAGCATTTGCTCGACCCGCTTTCCACCGGCGCCATTCTGTTTCATCGCGGAGACTTCAAGACCGCTGCCGGTGGACTGCGCGAAGAAACGCTTTGGCTGCTCGGTGCGGAAGGGGTGCGGCAGTGGGACGGGCTGAAGGAAATTGCGGTTCCCAGAGAGTCGGGTGCCTTAGCCGATGCGGGTTTCTACCTGCTGCAGTCCGATGGCGATGTTCAGCTTGTAGTCGACGCTGGCCCGCTCGGCGCCCAGGCCGGCGGCCACGGTCATGCCGATGCTCTTAGCGTCTGTTTGCAGAGTGGCGGTCGGTCGCTCCTCCTGGATCCCGGTACTTACGAATATGTTGGCCCCGGGCCGGAACGAAATCTGTTTCGCGGAACGGGCATGCACAACACCCTGCGCGTGGACAAGGTGGATCAGGCCCAACCAGCCACACCGTTCTCCTGGCGGCGGCTGACGAAAACCCGCGTCGAGCAGTGGATTCAGGGCAAGAGCTTCGATTTCCTGGTCGCGAGCCACGACGGCTTTTGGGATCTCCCATCTCCTGTAACCCATCGCCGGTTCTTTTTCTCGCTCAGGAACGGTATGTACCTGATCCGTGATGTTGTGGAAGGCCATGGCACGCATAAGCTCGACCTGGCGTGGCATTTGGGCCCTGATCTGCAAAGAAGCGACAACGGAATCTTTCGCATAATGGACCCACCGCAGCAACTCGCGATTCTGTCGTCGCAGGGGTATGGCTGGAAAGAAGAGGTCCGCCAGGAGCCCTGGTCGCCAGCTTATGGTCAAAAAGCGCCTGCGCCGGTGCTCAGCCATAGCGCTGAGGTTGCGTTGCCCACGGAATTTGCTGTCCTGCTGGTCGCGTCGAAAGAGGCGCAAGACGTGGGTTCGTTGGTGCGTTTGCCGGATTATGCAGGCGCGGAAGTGCACGAGTACAGGTATTCTGCAAAAGCGGCCGAGGGTTCATTTGTTTTCGGCAAGAGCGGCGAGCCCTGGCGCAAGGATTTCTTTTCCAGCGACGCGGAATTTGTATGCTTGCGAAAGACTTCCGGCGGAGAAGTGCATCTGATGCTCTGCGGCGGAAGCTACGTGGAAGTGGACGGGGGAGCGCAGTTGCGTTGCCTTCGGCCGGTGCAGTGGGCGGAGATAATCGTGAAGCCAGGTGAGCGCTCGGTTTTCTCCTCCGATCTTGCGGCAGTGGACGAACAGTCATCGGGAATGCAGCCGACGAATGCGGCCTCGCCCATCCTGGAATGACCTAAATTTGGACTGGGATAAATCTGCCATGTGTGGAATCTGCGGAATTTTCTTTCAGAACCGTGACTGGCGCGTCCAGGGCGATGCGCTGGCGCGCATGAACCGGCAGATCGTCCACCGCGGTCCTGACGATGAAGGATTCTTTGTCGAAGAAAACGTCGGGCTCGCCATGCGCCGGCTGAGCATCATCGACGTAAAGACGGGGCACCAGCCGCTGGCCAATGAAAATCGCGATGTGTGGATCGTCTTCAACGGCGAAATCTACAACCATGCCGAGTTGAGAACCGATCTGGAGGCGAGAGGCCACCACTATCGAACCCGCAGCGACACTGAAACGATCGTTCATTTGTTCGAAGAATACGGCCGCGATTGCGTAAAGCATCTGCGCGGCATGTTTGCGTTCGTGATTTGGGATCGCCGCAAGCGCGTGCTGTTTGCGGCCCGCGACCGCCTCGGCATCAAGCCTTTTTACTACCGCTGGGATGGCAAGGCGTTCTTGTTTGGATCGGAAATCAAAACGATTCTCGCCTATCCCGGCATCACAGCGGAATTTAATCAGCACACTCTCGCCGAGTATCTGGCATTCGGCTACATTACCGGTCCGGAGACCATGTACTCCGGCATTCGCAAGCTGATGCCCGGTCATACCCTGGAACTTCCCGAACATGGTGAGCCGAGAATCGAACGCTACTGGGATCTGACAGTCGAAGAAGACGAAATTCCCAGAGGCCGCGACTACTATGTCGAGCATTACCGGCAACTGCTCGAAGGCGCCGTGGGATCGCACCTCATGAGCGACGTTCCGTTGGGAATGTTCCTGAGCGGCGGGCTGGATTCCAGCGCGGTTGCGGCTCTCGCCACGAAGATTCGCGGCGATCGCATCAAGACCTTTGCCGTCGGCTACGGTGAAGAAGCCTTTAGCGAGCTGCGTTACGCGCGCGAGGTGGCCGAGCATATTCGCTCCGATCACCAGGAAGTTCGCCTTACGCGCGAGGAGTTCTTCGAAAGTCTTCCGCGGCTGATCTGGCACGAGGACGAGCCCATCGTGTGGCCCTCCAGCGTGTCTCTCTATTTCGTAGCGCGCCTGGCGCGGCAGAACGTCACCGTCGTATTGACCGGGGAGGGAAGTGACGAGACTCTCGCCGGCTACACCCGTTATGCCTGGACCCTGCTGAACTCGCGCATAGATAACGCGTATCGCGCGGTCACTACGAAGGGATTGCGAGGCCTGGTGCGCAAGGCAATCCACGCCACTCCTCTGAGCGCGGCGCTGCATCGCAAGCTGGATCATACCTTCCTGATCCGCGATGGGAACTCCTGGCCTTCTTTTTATTATGACAATTTCTATTCCGCGATTCCCTCTTCTGAGCAAACGGAACTGCTGACCGAGAATGCGCTGGCTGCCGGGGGCGATGCGTATGCCGGCTCAATGCAAGCCTTTGAACGATCGCAGGGCGATCTGCTGCATCGGCTACTCTATGCCGACATCAACAGCTATCTGGTCGAACTGCTGATGAAACAGGATCAGATGAGCATGGCGGCCTCGGTCGAGAGCCGGGTCCCATTTCTAGATCACAAACTGGTGGAATTTACGGCGAGAATTCCCGCGCAATTCTCTATCTCCGGCATGGCGGGAAAAGTTGTTCTGAAGCAGGCGGTGGAAGATTTACTGCCGAAGTCCATTGTTTATCGCCAGAAGATGGGATTCCCGACGCCCTGGGAATATTGGCTGGCCGGGCCGCAGTTGGATGATCTGGAACGAATGCTGCTGGAGCCGCGAAGTCTGGATCGGGAATTCTTTCGAGCCGAGGCGCTCAAGCGAATCTTTGCCGAGCATCGCAGCAGATTCCGCGATCACGGCAATCGCATCTGGCGGCTGATCAATTTTGAAATCTGGCAGCGTGTCGCGATCGACGGCGAAGCTGCAGATGCGGTCGCGCAGCAACTCGGCTCGCGAGCGGCGGTGCAGGTTTAATTCAGGAGCGCCGGCCGGCTGCCGCGGGCAGGTGGCCTTCCAGCGCAGCCACAAGCGCGCCGCTCAGGAACGGGCCACTGGCCATCAATCCAGTCAGCAGTGGATTGCGGTTGTTGCAGCGGAGCGGAGTATTGTCGAGCGTAGCCACGAATCCTCCCGCGCTCTGCACCAAGGCGGCTCCGGCCGCAACGTCCCACTCATTCTTCGACGTCAATGTGAAAGTAATATCCGCCAATCCAGCGGCCACAAGGCTGAGCTTGTAGGCGACCGAACCCATCGGCCGAATCTGATAGTCGCCGCTCTGAAATTGCTGCCATTCGCCGCGTTTCACTTCACTGCGGCTGGCTAGAATCAAGGATCCCTGCAACGTCGTACGCTGGCTGGGCCGCGCCGGCTTTCCGTTGTATAAAACTCCGCAGTCGATTGCGCCGATCACAGTCTCTTGTGTGGCGGGATTGCAGATTGCTCCTGCGACCGGGCGGCCCTCTTCGACAAAGCCAATCGAGACGCAGAATTCGGGAATGCCGGCGACGAATTCGCGGGTGCCGTCGAGCGGGTCGACGACCCACACATGTTTCTTGCCCAGGCGCGACACGTCATCCACACTTTCTTCCGAAAGCCAGCCCTCACCCTCGCGCAGCAAATTCTGCCGCAACACGGCATCGACCGCGCGGTCTGCTTCGGTCACCGGATCGTGCCCGATCTTATATTCCGTTTCGATGGCGCCCGGAGTAAAACGGGCAAAAACGACGCGGGCAGCGTCGAGCGCGGCTTCGATGCGAGTGAGAATGCCAGAGTAAGCGGAATTCATAGGTCCTTGGGATCGAGTTATACGGGCCACAACATGCGCGCTCCGGTTACGAGCAACAAGGCGCACAGAATACGCCGCAACCAGAGCATGGGGACGCGGGTCGCCAGGTGAGAACCCACCAGTCCGCCAGGAATGGAGCCAATCAGCAGCGATACCACGAGTCCAGGATCCACGTTCCCTAGCCGGAAATGAAGCAGGCCGGTGACTCCGGTAAGAAGCACGGCGTGCACAATGTCCGTGCCCACATTCACTTTCGGCGGGAAGCTGTAGAAAAGCAGTAGCAACATCATGATGATGCTGCCTGATCCCACCGAAGTCATACCGACGAGAAACCCGGCAATCAGACCGATCAGCGCCATGCCCGCAAAGCCCTTCATCGTCGGCGGACGGTTGGCGATTCGTTCCTCGATATGTTTCTGGAATAATAGAAGCAGCGGAATGACGATGAGCAGCACGCCCACCGCAGTCTTGATGAAGTTGTTGACCCCGTCTCCATAAAGGTGGCGGATATACATCAGCAGCTTCACTCCACAGATGGAACCTGGAACGCTCCCCACGGCGAGCGCCATAACTACTTTCCGCCGCACTGTTCCCTTTTTCAGGTGCATCAGGCTGGCGGGAATTTTGGTGAAAAAATTGAAGAGCGCATCGGAGCCGACCGCAACCAGCGCCGGCACCCTCAATCCGAAGATCAGCACGGGAAGTAACAGCACGCCGCCCCCCACGCCGCTCATGCCGATGAGGACGCCGACCACGAAGCCCACCAGAATTTTGAGTGTCAGCAACTCCACGTTCGACTCCGGCTTCTCTTACGCTCTTCTTTCCTCAGGCTGCAGCTCCATTGACTCCGATGAAGCCTTCCCGTTCCAGGTGCAGAATCACTTCCTGGGCCGCTTCCTCCGGTGACAGTTCGCCGGTGTTAATGGTTACCTCGGCATCGGTAGGAGCTTCGTAGGGATCGGAAATCCCGGTGAATTCCTTCAGAATGCCGGCCCGTGCCTTGGCATAAAGACCTTTGCGGTCGCGCTGTTCGCAGACTTCCACCGAAGTTGCGATGTGCACCAGGATGAATCCGCCATAAGGCTCGACCATCTGGCGAACATGCTTGCGAGTCGCGTCGTAGGGAGCAATGGGCGCGCAAATCGCGATGCCGCCGTTCTTCGTGATCTCCGAAGCCACATAGCCGATGCGGCGGATATTGATGTCGCGATGTTCCTTGGAGAATCCCAGCTCCGAGGAAAGATGCTTGCGAACCAGATCCCCGTCGAGCAGCGTGACCGGACGCCCGCCGACTTCCAGGAACTTGGTCAGTAGAACATTGGCGATCGTGGATTTGCCCGAGCCCGAAAGTCCGGTGAAGAAGATGGTGACACCTTGGCGGCTGCGTGGCGGAAAGCTGCGCCGCAGTTCGTGTACAACTTCCGGATACGTGAACCATCCTGGAATGTCGCCCCCTTCGTTCAAGCGCCGCCGCAGCTCCGTTCCCGAAATGTTGAGAACCCGGTCCGTTTTCTTGACCTCGGTGTCGGGCACATACCGATCTTCGTCTTCGAGATAGACCATCATGCTGAAGGGCACCATGGTGACGCCGATCTCAGATTCGTGCTTCTTGAATGTTTCCTGAGCTTCATAAGGCCCGTAGAATGGCTTATCGTCGGTATCCTTGCCCGGTCCGGCATGATCGCGGCCGACGATCAAGTGCGTGCACCCGTGATTTTTGCGGATCAGGGCATGCCAAATCGCCTCGCGCGGACCGCCCATGCGCATCGCGAGAGGCAGCAGCGAGAGCTTCTGCGTCCCCTGCGGATATTTCGAACTCAGCAATTGGTAGCAGCGCACCCGCGTGTAGTAATCCACATCGCCCGGCTTGGTCATTCCGACGACGGGATGAATCAAGAGGTTGGCTTCGACTTGCTTGGCCGCGCGAAAAGTAAGCTCGACGTGGGCGCGGTGCATAGGATTGCGAGTCTGGAAAGCAACTACTCGACGCCATCCCAGGCGAGCGAACTCGGCGCGCAATTCCGCCGGAGTAAAACGCAGGCTGCGGAAATCATAGTGCGAGGGAGCCTGCAAGCCTTCTACGCGGCCGCCCACGTACCAGGGATTCGCCTTGTTCATCGTGTAGTCGGCACCGGGATGCGCTTTGCTGGTGCTGTTGAACACAGCCTTAGCTTCAGCAGCCCGATCGGGTTGCCATACTTCTTCGACATGCAGTACCGCAAGCATCACGCCCTCGGGATCGCGCAAAGCAACCTTGCTGCTCCCGGGTGTGAGCTTCTTGGCAACATCTTCCGTTACATCCAGCGTGATCGGCATCGGCCAGAGAACTCCGCTGGCCAGGCGCATGTTGTGACAGACGCCTTCGTAATCGGCCTCGGTCATGAAGCCGCGCAGCGGAGAGAACCCTCCGCTCATCAGCAGTTCCAGATCGCAAATTTGGCGGGGCGTGAGATCCCACGACGGCCACTCTCGAGAGTGGGCTTTCAGTTCGGCAGCCTTTTCCGGCGCCACCATCAGATTTATCAGTTCGCCGCCGTGCGGCGCGATCAAATGACTAGTCGAAGCAGACAAGTGCGTGAACCTCCCAGGTTCGGTGATTTGGATTTAGTGCATGTGAACTCAGTGTCTCGCAGAAGAATCGATCGATGACGTCGGGATCTTCTTATGCCGGGGGGAACATGCGAACGAGACCGCAAAGCTGTTGCGATCAAATCAAGTTGCTCTCAGTCTACACCAAACAAATTGTCGTGATTATGCCACGCAAGTGCTATGCCGCAGCAAGTTGTGCCATTGTACTGTAAGTTGATAGAGATAAAAGCAAAAGTTTGATTTTTTTCCGGCGCAAGGGCTGAATTTGCCCGCTAATATGCAAATTCTTGCGCAATCGGGAACAATTCTTCCTCGCCCCCTGCAGGTTTTTGCGCACTAATTATTCTAAATGCAACAGGCTGAATACGACTCCGATGCCGTGTGGTTCGAGCGCAATCTGGTCTTCTTCCCGGCCTCGTTCCAGGTCGTAGAGCGCGATATGCGAGGGTAGGAGGAGCGCGTCGGTCGTGCCACGGCTTTTGATCCAGTTGAGATTTTCGCGAAACTTTGTCGGCCGCACGCGCGTGAATCCCACCCAGATGAAGCGATCGTCCAACAGGGCCAAACCGCGGCACCATCCCAAAGGCTGCCCACTGTGGTGGCTCATCGCGTTCAGGTCATGAACTTTCTCAATGCCCAGCGTCTTGCAGTTCGCGATCACGATGTGACCGTCAACCGTGGTGAAGTAAATCGAGTCGCCATGGATATGGCCGTCGTGAGGCCGTTGGACCTCGACATGGATGCGGCGCCCGGGACGAGTCAAAGAAATCGCGTCGCGCTGATGCAGGCGCGTGACCCAGATCTCATCTTCCAGCAGAAACACGTGGTTCGGGTGACAAAGATGCGGTTTGGTGGTGGGAATTCGCCGGTAGTCGAGGTCGCGCGAAAACCGGGTCCAGGGCTCTTCGCCCTCGAGCACGCTCCACTCGCGCAGCAATTTTCCATCCGTCGAGACTTCCACGACCATGTCGAGACCGGTGGTTACCACCAGCAGCGTCCCTTGGGGCGTGGGGACGACATGGTGCAAATCGTTGAAACACGGTAAAGAAACGTAATGCAGCAACCGGAAGTCCGCAACCGCGTAGACCATGACTTCGGTCGAAGTACAAGTATAGAGTTTGCCGCCGCTGAGGGACGCCGACTTGAACAGAATCGCGGGCAGTTCGGCGGCGCAGACTTCCGCAGGTGAAACATACTCGAGACAGGGCCGCGAAGTTCTAGTGCTCAGGTCCAGTTCGAGGATGACGGCTTTGCGGGACGATTGCCACTCCTCGAGGCGGCGAAAAACCGAGCGGCGCAGTTCTCCGCCAGTCAGATATAGCTTACTCATGCGATGGATATCGGATCTTTCCTCGCCCTCACTTCGTGTCGGCGCGCGGCAGGCCGCGTCTCTATACACGCTTCCACAGAACGGGCGGTGTTGTCCAGCTAACCTCGGAGAGTCAGGCTGGCCTCCGTGATTACACGTCCTCGGAAATGCCTTCCATGCCGGGAGCGATAGGTTCCAGCTCCAACGGTGCCGGGATGGCAGCCAGATCGCTGGTGTGCAGAGCGCGATTGCTCAGATAGGCCCATCCGAGGCCGAGTCCATAGACCAGGCACCCCAGCACCACCTGCGGAATCAACTGCCGGTAAGAGTGGGGAATGCGCCACTTTCTCATGAGCAACAGCACGGCCGCGAGGGGAATGCATAACGTCAAAGGCAGCAGGTAGGCCTGCCGCAGATAAGTCCCCATTCTGACGCCCAGTCGCGAACACAGATGCCAGGGCATGAAGAACACAAACGTCCCGAGCAAAGGAATCGCCGTGCCCAGCGCATCGCCCCAAATGCCCAGGGGCCGCACCAGCGCAATGCTGAGCACCAGGTTCGCTACGCCTTCGATCAAGGTCACGATGGCCAGCTTGCCATGTTTGCTCATGCCAAAAAGAATGCGCGACGACGCGCCCTGCATCAGCATGATGGTGTGGGGAATGATCAGCGTCAGCAAGACCGGGTAGGCCTGCGCCACGTATCGCTTGCCCAGCCAGACTTCAATAATCGATTTTCCCAGGATGATGAAAAATGTGGTGATGGGAAGGATGGTGAAAGCGCAAGCCCGGTTTCCGACCACGAAAATCTTTCGCAGGCGATTGATATTGCCGGCGGCGTCTGACTGGCTCGACATGGGAACGAAAATCTGCGCCAGACTGCTGACCAACTCTCCCGCGTAATCGACCAGCCGCGATCCGGCGTAGAAATAGGTGATGGCGGCGGAAGAGAGTAAAGTTCCGATCACCACCGCATCGGTCTTGAAGCGCAAGCGCCCGGCGATGATGATCATGAACGTGATTCCGCTGTAGTTCGCCATATGGCGAAATGAATTGCGGTCGATGTATTTCCAACGAAATTTGATGGGTAACGTATGCAGGGCCACGACCGCTCGCACCACCGCGGAGACAATGGGCAATCCCACGGTTATCAGCGCCACGGTCAGCAGGCCATATCCCCGGTTCAGGTAGACCACGATGAGAATCGTGCGCAGGATCCCTGTGAACCCGATGTTCACCCAGTTATTGATATAAAACTTCTGCAAGCCTTCCAGCATTCCCCCGAAAACGCCCATGGGGAAGCCAATGGCCACCGAGGTGCCCACGATGAAGAGAAGCCACTGCGCGGTGGCATGAAACGCGGGCGGAATCTTGAAAATACGGTCAATGAACACACAGCCGGCGAGCGTGATCAGAAAGCTCAAGATCCCCACGCAGCTGTAGGTGAAGAAGGCGGTATTGATCAGTCCACTGACTTCGTCGATATCGTGAGTAGCCGTGTACTTGGAAACATAGCGAATGATCGAGGAGCGGATCCCGAAGTCGAAGACGCCGTAGTATCCGGTCAGCGAAAAAATTAGAACCCAAAGCCCGAACGCCGTATCTCCGAGCCGATGAAGAATGAAGGGCGAAAGAAAAACTCCCACCAGAATATTGACCCCGAGCGCAAACCAGCTCGAACCGACGTTCTTGACGATTTGCAGCCGCTCCAGCTTGCGCATAAGGGTTCCCGAAAACTGTTTTAATCGAGCGTTAGGCCTTCAAAGCTTCGAGTTTGAGCCCCCGCCCTTCAGTTGTTGTTTCCATCCCAACACACGCGCCTTCGCGCCCTCGGCTTCGGCTTCGGCAATCATGCCCTTTTTTTGGTACAACACGGATAGGCTGGTGTGGGCGAGCACGTCGTCTGCATCGATCTCCGCAATTCGCTGCGCCACTGCGATAGCCTCGTCGTAGCGCTCCAAATCCTGCAGAGCCCGAGCCAGCCCGTGCATCGCCTCGGTGAAAGTGGGGTCCGCCACCACAGATTCACGGTATGCCGCGACCGCTTGTTCCAGGTGCCCCTCAGCCATCAAGTCGAGCGCGCCGTAATACAAGTCTTCGGCCTTTTGGCGGGCATTGGCGTCAGGCATGAGGAGAAATTCCAGGCAGAGGTTGGATTTTAACACGCGTCTCCGGTGAACTTTTTTCTGCGCGACCTGAATGTTAACGAGCGATGAAAGTGCGGCGAACAGCCTAATACCCAAGACATAAGGATCGTTTTCCGTCGTATACGTTACTGCCTGTGTATAGTTATCACGAGCCCATGCGCTACCGTCTCCGCTTTCTCTGGAATGCCACCAAAGGCCACCGTCTGGCGCCTTGGCGAAGTCCCTATCTGTTGTGGCGGATTGAAACCTATACCGGCGTCAAGATGAAGCAGATCGGGTTCGTGGAATTCTGGGAGTTCCTGTGGCGCGAGCGCCGCGAACTGTGGAATTTTCTGCGCTGGACCGGCGAGATGGAACGTTGGGTTCATCCCAAGCCGAAAAACTCGTAACCCCGCGATCGATCCCCAGAAGGAATTCCACCACAGCGGCACGGAGACAGAGAGGGATGCACTATGTTTCTGTATCCGAAGGGCAAATTTGCTCCGCACGAAATCCGTTTGCGTTCTTTTTTCTGTAACTCTGCGCCTCTGTGGTGATTGAGGTCTGGGGTGAGAGCTCCTACGCGCCGGTGCCCGCCGCTGCACCCCCGCCTAGAACCAGGCTCACTTCACTGCCTTTGCCCGCGCCGGTGAGTTGGGCCGCAGCCGCCCGGTTCGCTACAATTTCCAGATATCCCATGCTTCCCACAATGCCAAAAACTTCCCCGGGCCCGCCTTCGGCGTAGGCCGCGTGGATCTCCGTAATCTCCTTGCTTCCCACGAGAATCTTGAAAGCGCCGGGTTTCTCGGTGAACAGTGCCGGCGCATCCTCGGGCCGGAAATTCGTGATGAGGTTGCCGAAGCGGTCCACTTTCAGCACGACGCCACGCAGCCGGTTGTCCCCGGCGGGCTTTGGCCGCGGCGCGGCGAACCGCACATAATCCTCAATCTCGTCTCCGAACTTGTGCGAGTCGACCAGCTTCGCCAGATATGCAGAGACTGGCGCGAAAATGTCGCGGGCATGAAAGGTGTTACTCACTGGCTGGTGAAAGTAGTGCTCCGCCGTGATGTGCCGCACATGCATGCGTTCTTCCCGCGCGTAGACCATCGAGAGCACGCCATTGTCGGGCGCGACAAAATGGTACCCGTCGCTGGAGGCCAGAATGGGACGCCGCGTCGTGCCCACGCCGGGATCGACCACTACCATGTGGATCGTACCATTAGGAAAGTAGGAATAGGTTTGCGAAATCGCCAGCGCCCCATCGAGCACGTCGAAGGCCTGCACGGCATGGGTGATGTCGACGATAGCCGCCTCCGGCACAATGTCGAGAATGACGCCTTTCACGGCGCCCACGAAGTGATCGTTGGTTCCAAAATCGGTAGTGAGTGTAACAATCGGGCGGTGAGCCAAAATTCCCCTCGCTGGAAGACAAAATTTTCGGTACAGCGAAATTAATGGTCACGCGGGCTGCCGGTCAAGGCACGTAGGTAATGAGCCGAAGCTTTCCCCGGCGATTGGAAACGCTTCCGCTGTCCGACGAGTTACTCGTAGCGCAGGGCCTCAATCGGATTCAACCGCCATGCCTTTGAAGCCGGCAAGAAGCCCCACACGATGCCGACCATAGAAAGAATAGTGAACGAAATGACCATTACGCTCAGTCAAGGTACGGAGTTAGTAGACACATCTTCACGCAACCTGAAATCTACAGAGCGCGACAAAATTGCCGCGATCCCACTTTTCAATCCTCTCTCAGCGCCTGCATCGGCTGAATCGACGCCGCCTTCCGCGCCGGCAACAGCGCTGCAATCAGTCCAATAGCAGGCAGAACCAGAAGGACCGCGACATACGTCCACGCATCCAGAGGACGCACGTGATACAAGAAGCTTTGGATCAGGCGCTCCGAGGCAAATGCCAGCACGAGTCCTACGCCGAGTCCGGCTCCGATCAGAATCGATCCTTGCCGCAACACCATTTGCCCTACACTCTGCCGGGTTGCGCCCAACGCCATGCGCACACCGATCTCGCGCCGGCGGTAGCCAACCAACTGAGACAGCACTCCGTAGAGACCGGCGATCACCATCGCAATCGCGAGTCCTGCGAACGACCCCACCAGATACAGTCCTAAGCGCTGGCTGAAAGTGTTCTGCTCGACGGCATCCTGCATAGTCTGAAAGTTATCCAGGGCCAGTCCCGGGGCGATCTGATGAAACACCGACTTCATCTCCGGCGCCACGGCAATATTGCCTCGGGTTCTGACCACGAAGCCGACCATGGTTCTCAAAAGCGCCTGATAGAAGAGCGAGGTGGTCGGGACCTGCTGCTGGGACAGCATAATGAATGGCTGCACGTCCCCGCCCACACTTTCGTCGACCTGATCGGCAAGAACTCCCACAATGCTGTACGGCTTAAGCATGCCCGTATCTTTGCCGCCGAGGTCGATCTGCTTCCCCAGCGGATCTTTGCCAGAGAAATACTTGCGCGCCAGGGCTTCATTGATCACGGTCACGAATGGGGCGCTGGCCACATCATCGTCGCTGATCATGCGACCGCGAATGATGGGTGTTCCCAGGGCGCGGGCGTAGTCACCGCTGATAGCCGCCACGCGAGCCTCAGCAGGATTCGCCGGGTCTTTGGGCTGACCGACGATGTCGAAGCTCGACCCCACGTTCGTCCCAGTAAGCGGCGGCGCACTGGTCAGAGCCGCACTCTCCATGCCGGGCACTTGCCGTATCCGGTCGAGAACAGGCTGATAGGTAAGGGCGGCGACTGAGGGAGGCGCATTTGCCGTATCTTCGGAAACGCTCATCCCCGTGAAGCCAGATGAATCGGCGGGAAACGCCGTGAAGGTGGTGATGTTTGCCGTTTCAAAGCCCAGATGCGACTGTTCAAGATTCCACAGGGTATGAAAGAGCAATCCAGTTCCCACCAGAAGCAGAGTGGAAAGCGCCACTTCGATGGCGACCAATCCGCCACTGAGCTTTCCACCTACCGACCTCGATCCGACCCCGCGTGACGCCGCCTGGAGGGCGGCTTGAGGATTCGCGCGTGCGACCAGCAGCGCCGGCAGGAGCGACGACAAAATGGTTGTCAGAACTGCGACGCTAGCCAGCACCAGCACTATGTTCCAATGGATCGCAATCGAATCCGCCCGTGGAATTGTGCCCGCAGGCAACTTCCGCACGCCGACCATGGCCAATTGCGCCAGCAGCAAGCCCACGCTGCAGCCCAGCACGCTCAAGGCTAATCCTTCGGCCAGCATTTGACGGATAAGGCGCATGCGCCCTGCGCCTAAAGCGGCCCGCACCGCGAATTCCTGTTGCCGCCCCAGGCAGCGCGCGATCAGCAGATTGGACACATTCGCGCAAGCAATGAGCAGAACTAACCCAAGCGCGGCGAACAGCGCGTAGAAAACCGGACGCACCGGCCCGGTCAGCAATTCCTGATACGAAGTCCCGCGGAATTTGATTGTGCCCTCATCGCTTTTTCGGGGAATATGCGCGGCGATCGCTTCCAGTTCGTGCTGCACCTGGGCGACGGTAACTCCGGAACGAAGCTCTCCCACCACATTGAAGAAGTTGTACCCTCGGTCCTGCAGCATGGCCGTCGTCGGTTGCAGCGGAAGCCATAAGCCCTTGTCCATGTCGGGTCCAAGCTCCTCGGGGAAATGAAAGCTTCGCGGCATGACTCCGACGACGGTGCGCGATTGGCCGCCGATCGTGACCGCTTGCCCAACAATTCCGGGATTCGCGCGGAAACTTTGCCTCCAGACCTCTTCCGACAACAACACGACTTGTGGCCCGCCCGCTTGACCCTCGGCATCGGTAAATGTGCGCCCCAGCGCCGGTTGTACCCCCAACATCGAAAACAAGTTGCTGGTGACGTGCGGAGACGCTAAAGCTTGCGATGCGTCCTGAGTCTGCAGAACCGAAACGTCGTCCGAATACCCCCCGACTTCCTGCAGGAGGGTAGATTGCGCCTTGATGTCGCTGTAGTTAAGCCAGGAGGTCCCCGCAAAGCCGGGCTTGTCGGACGCCGGTCCGATGTAGACCAGACGGTCCGAATGCGCGTACGGCAGCGGCCGCAGCAGCACGCTCTCAATCACGGTGAAGATCGCCGTATTTGCTCCCACTCCAAGCGCCAGAGTGACGATGGCCAGCACGGCCATTCCGGGAGTCTTGCGGAGTTGGCGCAGGGCATAACGCAAGTCGTGGAGCAGGGTTTGCACGGGACCTCCGGCCAGAAAGGTTAAATTGGTACGAGGCACTTTCGTCGCCAAATGCTTTGGATAATATCGCACACATTTTCAAAGACTTTCCTGCGCTTCAGTTGATCGTGTCTGGCAGAGGGATGGCCGAAATCGGAAGCAGATGTTCGAAAATGAACAGCAGGAATGATCGGCCCATCAATGCTCATCGATCAGCGGTATACCAATAGGGGTAGAAAACTCAGAAGTTACTCGTAGCGCAGCGCCTCAATGGGATGCATCCGCGCCGCCTTGAGCGCAGGGAAGAAGCCGGACACAATCCCGACCATGGAAAGAATCGTGAAGGAGATCATCATCACGCCCATCGACGCATGGAGAAAAATTGCGCCCTCATGGTCCGCGGTCTTGTAGAACTCGTCGTAGAGAGGCATCGGCGGAATGACCCAGGTCAGAAACTCCGCGAATACCATTCCGATCAATCCCCCGACAAACGTGAGCACCAGCGCCTCGAGCAGGAACTGCAAAAGGATATGCCGCGGCCGCGCGCCAATCGCCTTGCGCAAACCAATTTCGCGTGTCCGCTCGGTCACGGAAACGAGCATGATATTCATGACACCGATGCCGCCCACGGCCAGCGTGACCACCCCAATCAAGCCCAACACCGCCTGCAGCCCGTAGGAAAATGCGTTGATCATGCCGCGGTCTTCGATGGTATCCCACTCCGGCGTAGCCTTTTCGTCTTTGGGATCGAAATGATGCCGCCGGGCGATCACCTCGCGGACGGCCATGAGCGCCTTCTTGTGCAGTTCTGGCGCGGTCGGCTCAATAATGATTTCGTCGGGATCGCGCAGATTTTTCAAATCGCGCATCAGCCCATATGGAATGAATCCATTCTCATTATCCGGGCCCTGATACATCGAGTCCTGGATTTTGTTGCGCATGGTCCCGATGACCTCGAAATCCAGCCCGCCAATTTCCACGTGCTGCCCCACTCCGGGCGCGCCCTGAAAGACTTTTTTCGCAGCGTTGTAGCCGAGGATCACGACACGCCGATGGTCGCTGAAATCGGTCTCGCTGAAGTAGCGGCCGTCTTCCAGATTCAGCTTGCGCATCTGCCCATACGGCATATCGACGCCGCGCACCATGAGCGATACCACGCGCGTGCCGATCTTGAATCCGAAATCGTGATCGATCTCCCCACTGACCGCGCGCACGATCGGAACTTCGTCCCGAATCGCTTCCACATCCTCGAGTTCGTAATTGACCTTCTTCCCGGCTCTCTGTCCACCGGCTTGCATGCTGGTTTGTCCCGGCCACAGGACAATGACATCGTTGCCCATATTCAAAAAAGCGGCCAGCACCTCACCACCCAGTCCCTGGCCATACGCGAGCAGCAGCACGACCGAGACCAGGCCCCAGCCAATGCCCAGCATGGTCAGCGCCGACCGCGTGCGATCCCGCATCAGCGCCTGCCAGCCTTGCGAGATGAGCTCTTTGATGAACATAGCCAGTCAACTTCTTAGCCACAGATTCCCACGGATTCACGCCGATCAAACCGAGTGGCTGCTGAATCCAAAGCGGTCCTGCCAATTCTTATCAGTGTTCATCCGCGTAAATCCGTGGCGAACTGAATTACTCGATCTGAATATCTCCCGATCCTGTCCGCACCCGCAGCAGGGGTCCGCCGCCGCGAACTTTACCGCGAATGGTTTTGTGCGACTCCTCTACCCGCCCTTGCACCGTGGTTTCGATTGGAGAGCCCACGTCGAGGCTGCCTGAACTGGTGGAAATATCAGCATTGAAGGCCGCATTCGCAGGCAGCCGCACATGGACGTTGCCCGAACCAGTCTGAATCTCCCAGCTTCCCGTTTGTGTGCCTTCCGCGGTGATGTCGCCGCTGCCGGCCTCGCCGTGGAATGAGCCTTGCACTCCACGCGCAGTGATCCCGCCCGAACCGGTGTGCAGGTCAATATCGCCCGGCCCCGCTTCTTCAATCTCGACGTCGCCACTGCCCGTGCTGCCTCTCACCGCGCCGGAAACCTCATGGGCCCGCACGTCGCCCGATCCAGTCTGCAGGCGAATTTCGCCTTTGAGATTGCTGAGCTTCACATCGCCCGATCCGGTCTGCACGTCAAGATTGCCGTGTGTGCCCTCAATCGTCTGATCCCCGGACCCGCTGCGGGTTTGAACCGAGGTCTCGGCGGGAACCGTAATTTCGTAATCGATGGAAATGTTCCGGGCATTCACGTAATCGATATGAATGCTGTTGCCCTCCTGCCGGATGGGAGGATTCTGCTCAATGGCATGCACGTCGTCGTCGTGGCGTCCCCCGAACCAGCTATTGCCAACATAAATCTTGCCGCGAATCACAACCGATCCCGAGGATCCGGCACGCACGGTTACATCGCCGGAATGAGTGAGCACTTCGAGGTCAACCGGCCCGCTTACCTGCAGCGTTTTCTCGAATGTGCCCTGTGGTGACGAGGCAAAAACCATTGCGGATGTGAACAGCACGACCAGCGTGATCGCGAACAGCGAACCGCCGGCCACTCGAGCGGAGGAAACAGCCTGATTTTTATTCATAGCGTAGTGACTCCACGGGTGTCATATCCGCGGCGCGCTGGGCGGGATACATGCCCGCGGTCACGGTAATCAACGAAAGTGTCAAAATCGAAGCGATAATTGAAATCGGCGAAACGATGGGGTGCGGAACGAAATCGGGCAGCGGCAGCGCCTGCAAGGCGGCACAGATTCCCAGCCCGATGGCGAAGCCCAGGAGCCCGCTCACCACGGTCAGCATCGCGGATTCGGCAAAGAATTGCCGCAGAATGTCGCGCTTGGTCGCGCCCATGGCTTTGCGGGTGCCGATCTCGCGGGTGCGCTCGGTCACCGATACCAGCATGATGTTCATCACGCCGATGCCGCCCAGGCAGAGCGTCACAATCGCGACGCAGCCGAAGAACAACGTCACCACCCCAAAGATCTTGGCCAACTGCTTGGCCCCATCCATCGTGTCCCAGATGAACAACGCGTCTTTATCGAGCGGATCGAAGTGCCGCACGCGTCCCACGGTGCGCCGCACCTGCAGCACCGCTGCCTCGTGCTCTTCGGGATTGCCAACCTCAAACACAATGTCATCCAGATATCCGCGCTCGATGCCGGCGCCGGGTTTTTCCGGGGGAGGGAAGTCGCGCGAAACTGCCGAATAGGGCGCAAACAAGTAGTCGTTGTCCGGGCCGCTGTAATTCGAGTTCTGCTTTTTTTCCTCCAGGATTCCAATTACCGAATAGGGCACGCTCTTCACCAGCACGGTGGCGCCAATGGCCGGCTGTCCGGGGAACAGCTGCCGGTACGCCTTCGATCCCAGCACCAGCACGCGGCGTCCTTCGCGCTCGTCGTCGTCGGTGATCAGCCGTCCTTCTGAAAGTATTAACGAACGAAAATCCTGATAGGCGGGCCACATCCCGACCACGCCGCGATTGGCCAGATTGAACTGGCTGACCTCGGGAATCGTCCGGCGCAACTCCGGGCTGACATTTTTTACGAGATAGCACTCATCCCGGATCAACCTCGCATCATCGACATTCAGATGAATCTCGCGCCCGGCTGCGCGTCCCCCGACCTGTGAGCTGGTGCGCCCGCCCCACACGATGACCAGATCCTTGCCCAGCGTCTCCATGTGTTTCTTCTGATCGACCACAAAGCCGCGACCCAAACCCACCAGGATGATCACCGACGCGATTCCCCATACCAGCCCGAACATGGTGAGAAACGTCCGCATCTTATGCGCCCGGAAGGTGGCTACCGCTTGTCGGAGGATTTCGGAGAGAGTCATAGCAAGCCCTAAAGTTTCAAGGTTTCAAAGTTGCAAGGTTTCAAGGAATCCCGCACAAAGACCTTGAAACTCTGAAACCTTGAAACCTTGGAAACTTTCTCTTACTGCAGCACTACTTCTTGCCCTTCTTTCAGACCGCTCAGCACTTCCGTCTTCGCCCCGTTCGAGATTCCGATGTTGACGGCAACCTTGTCCATGCCGTCCTTGCCCTTGGGATCGGGAATTTCGACTGATGCTTTTTTGTCTTTGTCGTAGATAATCGCGCCTTCCGGGATCTGCAGCACGTTCTTGTGCTCGTCCAGGATGATTTCCGCGTTAGCGGTCATCTCAGCCTTGAGTTCGCCGCCCGGATTCTGGATCGATACGCGCACTTCAAACGTCGTGACGTTATCCTTCTCGACGCCCATCGGAGAAATCTTGGTCACCTTGCCATAGAACGTCTTGTCTTTGAACGATTCCACCTTGATGCGCGCCGGCTGTCCCAGATAGACCTTGCCGATATCGCTCTCGTCCACCTTGCCTTTTACGTAGACTTCGCTGGTATCGCCAAGCGTCATCACGAGCGTGGCCGCCGATCCCAATACCAGGATCGAACTGACGGCGTCGCCCATTTGCACGTCTCGCGACAGCACGATGCCATCGATCGGCGAAACAATGTCGGTATAGCTGAGCTGTTCCTCGAGCTGTTTCAGGTTGGCCTGATCTTCCATGACCTGCGCCTGCGCCTGGGCGATCTTGGCGTTGAGCACGGTAACTTGAGCCTTGGCCACGTTCTGCTTGTTCAGCGCCAGTTCATAATTCTTCTCGGCGTCTTCCAAAGCAGATTCGGAAACCACCCCGTCTTTTGCCATGCTGACGTCGCGGTCGTAGGCCCGCTTCAACAGCGGGACATCGGGACTTTCGGCGTCCACCTTGGCCCGAACGTAGTCAGCTTGAGAGCTCTTGAGATTCGCCTGCGCCGCTTCCAATGCGGCATGCGACTGCTCGACCTGCGCTTCAATTTCGATCTTATCGAGCTGCGCCAGCAACTGTCCTTTTTTCACATGGTCGCCGTAGTCCACCAGCAGCTTTTTGACGATGCCGCTAGCCTTCGACTTCACTTCGACCTTCGTGATCGGAGTTACCTTGCCCGTCGCTACTACGCTCTTGGCCAGGTCTCCGCGTTCCACCTTGGCGAGTTTCGAGGGATCAATCTTGGTGCCGCCGCTCTTAGCCACGATGACCCCTACCGCGATCAGCAGCACGATCACCGCGACCACACTGCTCCAGATAATTATTCTGCGGCGTTTTTTCTTGCCATTATTGCCGTTGCCGTTCACAACTCCTCCTCTATATGTCGCCAGATGGAGATTGGGAGCCATTGCGCGCCCTCACCCCTTATTACGTACTCAAGGCCGCCTTTGTTCCTGGTTTCGTAAAGAAGTTTCGTTAAGTATGATGGCCGGTTGCTTCACGGAGATTTCCAGGCGACCGAAACTCTTCTGCTCTCTGCCAGTTAGACACCGCTTTCCTGAAAAGGATAGCGAATATCTGGGCAGATTTTTGTGACCCAAAACACGCTGAATTCTGCCCAGGTAAGATGGCGCCTGCCCTCAGCGCAGTCGAAGGGTTTCGCCGGCTGGGGAAACAGGACGTCCGCCCCCAGGCTGCCGAAGGCAAAACTTACACCCGACGCGCTTATCCCCGATGCACTGATAACTGATCACTGACGACTGGCAACTGCTTTCGAATGCTAGAATTACCTTTCCATGATCGCCTTCGTGCTGCTCCGGGTGTTTCTGATCCTGCTCCTGGTCGCAGCCAATGCGTTCTTCGCCGCCGCTGAATTTGCCCTGGTCAGCGTGCGCGATACCCGCATCCAGCAGCTTATTGAAGCCGGACGCATCGGCGCGCGCGCCGTGCAGCGCCTGCATCAGCATCTCGATGAAGTGGTGAACGGGGTTCAGCTGGGCATCACCATAGTCAGCCTGACCCTTGGCTGGATCGGCGAGCCCATGGTGGCCGGCCTGGTCAGCAACCTGCGTTTTCTGCAACGCCTTCCTCATCTGGAAATCTACGCTCACGGCATCGCCATCGCCGTCGCCTTCACGCTGATCACCTACATGCACGTGATTCTGGGCGAGCTCGTACCGAAAACTCTGGCCCTGCAGCGTGCCGAACAGATCGCCCTGGCCGTCGCGGCTCCGATGGAAGCCTTCCTCACCCTCACTCGTCCCATCTTGTTTTTTATGCGTCGTTCCGGCGGGCTGGTTCTGCGGATATTTGGCGCGCAGGCGACCCGGCGCGGCGGCGCGGTCCACTCGCCCGACGAATTGAAACTCATCGTCACCGCCAGCCGCCAGTTCGGGCAGATTCCTGAATTTCAGGAAGAGATGATTCACAGCGCGATCGAACTCGACAGCATCACGGTGCGGGAAGTGATGGTTGCCAGGCCGGACATCTTTTCTCTGCCTTCCGATCTCATGCTGGACGACGCGCTGGTGCGGGTGGTCGAGGGGCAGCACTCGCGCATCCCGGTTTACGACCCGCAGCGCGGCCCTGAGCACATCGTGGGTGTGCTCTATTACAAGGACCTCATGCGCTGGATGCGCCTCCGCCTGAGCAACCTGGGGCAAACCACCGCAACCCGCATTTCCCGCATGCAAATTGCGCAGATCATGCACGACGTGGTGGTGGTGCCCGAAACCAAGGTTCTCGCCGAGTTGCTCGCGGAATTCAAAGAGCGCCGCCGCCACCTTGCCGTCGTGGTCGACGAGTTCGGATCCACTGCAGGCGTGATCACGGTGGAGGACATTCTCGAGCAGTTAGTCGGCAATATCGAAGACGAATTCGACGTCTCGCCCAGCGAGCCGGCAATCGAGGATGAATCGGTGCTGGTGTTGGAAGGATCGGTAAATATCCGCGATCTCGAAGCGCAATACGGGATCATGCTGCCGCACGATGCGGGATTCGAGACGCTGGCCGGATTCATTCTGGCGCGCCTGCAGCGCATTCCCAACCTTCGCGACAGCTTCGAATACGAAGGCCGCCGCTATACCGTTGAGGAATTGGAAGGCCACCGCATCGCCCGCGTGCGCATAGAAAAAACAGCCAAAGAAGCCGAATTCGCCAAGGGAGCAGGAGATTAATGCGAATCTTTGTCACCGACAGCGCCACCAGCGGTTGCTATCCTGAGCGGGGGAGCACGCGGTAGAACTGATCACTGAGAACTGATCACTGAGAACTGACCTGAAACCCCTTCTCCAACGCGTCCTCTACACCCTCCCGGTCATCTGGCTAGTCGTGTCGCTGGTTTTTCTACTGATCCACTTAGTCCCCGGAGACCCCATCGCGCAAATGCTGGGGGAAGGCGCGCCGCCGGCCGACATCGCCGCCACTCGCCACGCTTTCGGGCTCGACGCCCCGCTCGGCGAGCAATACATCCGCTACTGGAAAGGCGTGCTGCACGGCGATCTTGGCCGCTCCATCCGCTATAACCAGTCGGTCACGAAACTTCTGGCTGAGCGCTATCCCTATACGCTGCGCCTCACGCTAGCCAGCTTGTTCGTCGCCATCGTGCTGTCGATCCCAGCCGGCGTCCGGTCCGCTCGCCGCCGCAATCGCTGGGACGATCGCCTGCTCTCGGTGGTCAGCCTGTTTGGGCTTTCCTTTCCCAACTTTGCGCTGGGCCCGATCCTTATCTTGCTGTTCGCCATCAAACTGGGATGGCTCCCGGTCTCCGGCGCGGGATCCGTGGCGAATCTCGTCCTGCCCGCCATCACCATGGGCAGCGCGTTGGCCGCGATTCTGACGCGCATGGTGCGTACTTCCATGCTCGAAGAATTGAGCCAGGACTATATCCGCACCGCACGCGCCAAGGGCCTGCCCGAACGCACCGTCGTCTATCGCCATGCGCTGCGCAACGCTATGATCCCCGTGCTCACCGTGCTGGGTCTGCAATTCGGCGCCTTGCTAGCCGGCGCCATCGTCACCGAAAAGATCTTCTCCTGGCCGGGCATCGGGCGCCTCACCATCGATGCCATCTCGAACCGCGATTACTACGTAGTCCAAGGCTGCATCCTGGCCATCGGATTGACCTACGTCGCGGTGAACTTCCTGACCGATTTACTGTATTCCGTCGCGAACCCCAGAATCAGGCAATAGGGACTCACGACAGATTCAGGCTTTCATTATTACCAATGCCGCGAGTGCGGTTTCGTCTTGCAGACAATAAAAAGGGCTGGGCGTGGCCGCCCTGCCCTTTAGCTCAAACGATTGCCGCGCAGACTAGGCTGCCGCTGGCGCCATCTTCTTCATCCGATCTTCCATTTCCTTGGGCGAGACGTCTTCCACGTGCGTGGCCACGCCCCACAGGTGTCCGAAGGGATCTTGAATGAAGCCGGAGCGGTCGCCATAGAACTGGTTCTCCACCGGCTTCAGGATTTTTGCGCCCTCCGCAGCCGCTCGCTCGACCACGCGGTCCACATCAGGAAGATAAAGGTAAAGACTCACCGGGCTGCCGCCAACCGTGGCCGCGCTGGTGTGGCCCGCGCCCATTTTTGGATTCTCATCGGCCAGCATGATATGCGAGTTTCCGATCTTCAGTTCGGCGTGACCCACTTTGCCGTCTGGGCCATTCATGCGGAATAGTTCCGTGGCGCCGAACACTTTTTTGTAGTAATCGATCGCCTGAGCTGCGTTCCGGACGATGAGATACGGTGTGATGGAATTGTAGTCTTTCGGAATATACGAGACTTTACTCATGATTTTCTCCTCAAATGTAGGCTGAAGGTTGAGGGTTAAGGCGCGCAACGCGGACCGGAGGCGTGACACCGCCTATTCCCTCTATCAAAACACACCTCACGGGTGATCTCAAGGTTTTAACGTGCTTTCTTTTGGGCGCTTTCGACCTGTGGAGATCCATATACCGATGCACTCATTCACCAGTTGCGCAAGTTTCGCCTCGAACTTTGGTAGCTTGATTTAATATTTCCCAGATGTCCACCGCAGCTCTTGCCTTTCGCCGCCGCGTCGCAGGAAATGCGCGCAACAATCCGCTGGCGGCTGCAGGCGTCGTGCTGGTGCTTCTCTTTGTCGTCATGGCCGTGTTCGCTCCCTGGATCGCTCCCCAAAGCCCATCTGCCATCCATCTGCCCGACCGTCTCGGGTCGCCCTCGCAGGCGCACTGGTTTGGCACCGACGAACTGGGCCGCGACATTCTCTCTCGCGTCATCTATGGTTCGCGTATCTCGATGCTGGTCGGCAGTTGCGTCGTGCTCACCTCGCTCGCGCTTGGCCTCATCATCGGCTCGATCGCCGGTTACTATGGCGGCGCCATCGATCGCTTCGTCAATGTCGTCCTGATGAATGCCTTTCTTTCTTTTCCCGGAATCCTGATCGCCATCGCCTTCGTCGCTTTTCGCGGCCCCGGAATCTTCAATCTCGTGGTGGCTCTCTCGCTCGGCGGATGGGTTGGCTATGCTCGCCTGGTTCGTGGACAAGTTCTCGCCGCCCGCGAGCGCGAGTTCGTGGAAGCCGCGCGCGCCCTCGGCGCCAGTGACCGGCGCATCATCGTGCGCCACATTCTGCCCAACATTATTCAGCCCGTCATTGTGCAGGCTGCCATTGGTATGGCGGGAGCGATCCTCGCCGAAGCGACCATGAGTTTCCTCGGACTGGGCGTGCCTCCACCCACGGCGAGTTGGGGATCCATGCTCAACGATGGCCGCGTATATCTTTTCGAAGCGCCGCATCTGGTGCTATTTCCCGCGCTGGCCGTGATGCTGGCGGTGCTGAGTTTCAATTTCATCGGCGATGCTCTGCGCGATTATCTCGACCCGCGCTCGCGCATCGAAGCGGGACTCTGACCCGCCGCGGTCCCGCCCCTGGCATCCGCCGGGGGCGTTTTTTTGCTTGCTGAACGAGTGCTGCTCCCAAGCCGCTGAAAACGAGGCGTATACATTTCTTGACATAAATCGCAAATTGCAATATAAATATCTCGATTTGAAATAAAGCTTTGGGCAGCGATGAAGCTGGGCGAGAAAATCCGTTACCTGCGCGAGGTGGAGGGTTCGCTGCGCGGCTTGGGCCGGCCGATTACGCAACTGGAACTGGTTCGCGCCATTCGCGACGAACTCGGTCCCGGCAAAAGCATGAGCCAGTCCTATCTGTCGCAGATCGAAAGCGGCGCGCGGCCGCACATGACGCAGTCGTCGCGCGCGCTGCTGGCAAAGTTTTTCAAAGTGCATCCCGGATTCCTGGTCGATGATCCGGAGGGCTATCACACCGAGCTGACTTCGGATTTGCGCACCACGGAGGGCCAACTCGACGTCTGGCTGCTGCAAGGTTCGGAACGTTTCGCGAGCGATCCCGAGCTCGGCCATGTGCTGATCAAGGCCGCGCGCGAAAAAGACACACGCCGCTGCATGTTGTTGCTCGGCGCAATTCTCGACACGCCCGGGCTGGCCGAGCGCTTGCTCGAAGCGCTGCGCCCGGAACTGGCGGTCGCTGGCAACCATCATCGCCGCGCGTCAAGTGCGGAAGGGAGGCGAATCCGATGACCTGGTCAGATTTTTACTTGATCTGTTTCGCGGTCGGTTTTTGCTTCAGCTTCTTTTCGTTCATCTTTGGCGGGTCGCGCGTCGGCCGCCTGCATCTTCCGCATTTTCACGGCCACGGAGTGGGACACGTGCCGGTTACACAGGGACCAGTCGCGCCCGCTACGGCCGCATCCCACGCCGCGGGCGTTGCCCGGCCAGCAGGAACGACTGCGCGCGGAGCCAGCGTTTCGCCCTTCAACCCTCCGTCGATGGCGGCGTTCCTTGCCTGGTTCGGAGGCACGGGTTATTTGTTGACGCGTTTTTCCGCCGTGTGGGTCGGTTTTGGGTTGCTGTTGTCCATCGTCAGCGGCTTGATCGGCGGCGGAATCATTTTCCTGTTTCTCAGCAAGGTGCTGATGTCCGATGAAGAATGCCTCGATCCCGCCGACTTCGAAATGGTCGGCGTCCTGGGCAAACTGTCGGTTCCGATTCGCGAAGGCGGAACCGGCGAATTGATCTATTCGCAAATGGGAACCCGGCGGGTGTGCGGCGCGCGCAGTGAAGACGGCAGCGCCATCGCAAAAGGTACCGAAGTCATGGTCACGCGCTATGAGAAGGGAATTGCATACGTTCGCCTGTGGAGCGAAATGTCGGGCGAGCTGAACGAAGCCAACGCGAGTGGCAAGACCGTGGAGTAACAAGGACCTGGCAACTGGAGCATGGCATGAACAACTGGTACAAACCACTGGTCTGGCTGATGTGGCTGGCTCTTCCGGCTTCCGCCTGGAACTACTGGAGCGTCTGGGATCAGCTTCCGCCACGCATGGCGGTGCACTTCGACGCCAACTGGCAGCCCAACGGCTACACATCGCGCGAAGGGGCGGTCGAACTCGGGCTCGGAATCATGGTGGTGATGCTCGTGCTGTTCACGATCGCGACTTTGGTCGCTCACGCCACGAAGCCGGGCGCCGCATGGCCGGCTCTGTTGATTTCGTACGTCGTCCTGGGTTTTTGCTGGTATGGCAATCATTCGATCGTCAACTTCAATTTGAACCCGCAGCCGGCCCATTCCGAATTGATGGGCGCAAAGGAAGTCCTCAGTTTCCAGTTGCCAGTTCTCGGTTCGCGCCATGTCGAACCGCAGATCCCGCAACCGGGTACTGGGTACTGAGTACTGCGCTTTAACAGGAGGCGTTATGCCGGAGATTTCCCACGTAGTCGAAATTTGGATCTTTGTTGGCCTGGCCGTGATGGTCGTTCTTTTCCTGATCAGCGGAATGGCCAGAATCTATCGCAAGGCTGGCCCGCATGAGGCGCTGATTGTGTACGGCCTGGGTGGAACCCGCGTCGTGAAAGGCCACGGAACTATGGTGCTGCCCATGGTGCAGGTCTGCCGCGAGCTTTCGCTGGAACTGATGTCGTTCGACGTGGCGCCGCAGCAGGATCTATACACCAAGCAGGGCGTGGCTGTGACCGTCGAAGCCGTTGCACAAATCAAGGTGAAGTCGGACACGGAATCGATTCTCACCGCGTCCGAACAATTCCTTACCAAGACTGACGACGAACGCCAAGGCTTGATCCGGCTCGTCATGGAAGGCCACCTGCGCGGCATCATCGGCCAACTCACGGTGGAGGAAATCGTCAAGCAGCCCGAGATGGTCTCCGACCGCATGCGCTCGACCTGCGCCGATGACATGAACAAGATGGGCCTGGAAGTCATCTCGTTCACTATCAAAGAAGTCCGCGATAAGAACGAATACATCACCAACATGGGACGTCCCGATGTCGCCCGCATCAAGCGCGACGCCGACGTAGCCGCCGCGGAAGCCGATCGCGACACCGCGATCAAGCGCGCCCTGGCTACGCGGGAATCGGCAGTTGCTAAAGCGCAAGCCGATCAGGAGCGCGTGTTGGCCGAGACTCTGTCGTTAGCCAAGCAGGCCGAGGCGCAGCGCGACCTCGAAGTGAAGAAAGCGCAATTTCTCGAGGTCACCAAGCGCCAGCAGGCGCAAGCCGACAAGGCCTATGACATCCAGACCAACATCATGCAGCAGCAGGTCATCGCCGAGCAGGTGAAGGTGCAGCAGATCGAGAAAGAACAGCAGGTCAAGGTGCAGGAAGCGGAAATCAATCGCCGCGAGAAGGAGCTGATCGCAACCGTTCTGAAGCAGGCGGAGATCGAGCGTCAACGCATTGAAACCCTCGCCGCCGCCGAGAAGCAGCGTCTGATGGCCGAAGCCGAGGGCCAAGCCTCCGCCATTCGACAGCAGGGTGAGGCTGAGGCCGAGATCATCTTCAAGAAAGGCGAGGCCGAAGCCAAGGCGATGAACGTGAAAGCTGCGGCTTACCAGGAGTACAACCAGGCGGCCGTGATCGACAAGCTGTTCGCCAGCATGCCGGAAGTAGTGAAAGCCCTTGCCAGCCCGCTGGCCAACGTCGACAAGATCACCATCGTCTCCACCGGCAACGGCGATGCCTCCGGCATGAACAAGCTCACTGGCGACATCACCAAGATGGCGGCGCAAGTGCCGGCCTTGTTCGAGACGCTCTCCGGCATGCCGCTATCCGAACTGCTGGGCAAAGTGCGCCAGATCGGCGACAAGACGCCAAAGCCACCCGAGCTGCCGAAAGCTTAAATGCTCACGTAGGGGCGGACGCATCTCGTCCGTCCCGGTTCTCGGAAGCCAGAACTGGAAAGCGGAGGTTGTTGCAGGAGCGAGTTATGGAAAGCAAACCCAAACACGCGGGATTAGGCATAGCGCTGGGAGCGGCCTTGGGTGCGGTTTTCGGTGTCATTGCCGGACACGTAGGTGTTTGGCTGGCGATTGGAGTCGCTATCGGAGTGGCGCTCGGGGCAACCCTCCGCCGCAGAGAACCGCCATGTCCCGAGTGCGCAGCAATCCATCGCGCGCACCAAGCAAGGAGATAGTCTTGGCAACGAAGAAGAAACTCGGAGCCGCCATCACGCTGGCGACAGCGCTGCTGGCCGCAGGAGGCCTGCTGACCGGCTATTTGCACATCCAGCCAGCAGTAGGTCTCGCAGTCGCAGGAATCGTAATCGGCGCCGGTGTGGCACGAGGAGCTTTCTCGGCCAGGCCGGATGCGGCAAGAAAACACTGATCAGTCCGCCCATGTGGTGTGGCTGAAAGTGATAGCTGATAGCTGAAGGCTAGAAAAGGAGTTCACCATGGCATTACTAGAGCGTGTTTCGACATTAGTCCGGGCCAATCTCAACGACCTTATCGATAGGGCCGAAGATCCGGAAAAGATGATCAAGCAGGTGATCCTCGACATGCAGAACCAACTGCTGCAGGTTAAGACCCAGGTCGCCATCGCTATCGCCGACCAGCACCTGCTCGAGAAAAAGCAAAAAGAGAATGAAGACAAAGTAGCCGAGTGGATGCGCAAGGCCGAACTGGCCGTCGACAAAAAAGAAGACGACCTGGCTCGCGCCTCGTTGCAGCGCGTGGAAAGCTATCGCGAGCTGAGCGAGAACTTTACGCAGCAGGTTGCCGACCAGAAAGCGCAGGTGGAAAATCTGAAAGCCGCTCTGCGCCAGCTCGAGCAAAAGCTGACCGAAGCGCAGGCCAAAGCCGATGTTCTGATCGCGCAGCACCGCCGTGCCCGCGCCGTCGGCAAAGCCAGTGACGCGCGCATGGCGTCGGGCGATGGCTCCAAAGCCGCAGCCTTCGATCGCATGAAACGCAAAGTTGCGCACTCGGAAGCGATGAGCCAGGCGAAGTCAGAAATTGCCGCCGACAACCTCGACGACCGCCTCGCCGCTCTGGAAAAGCAAGACCGCATCGAGCAGCTTTTGGCGGAGCTGAAAACCAAGCGCGGAGCGTGAGCATCCATCGAAGCCCACGCCCGCGCTGCATCGGAATCATTGTCGAAAAGAAACGGTGAGAGGAGAATATGTCGTACCGCAAGATGAACCGCTTACTCCCGATAGGCTGGCTCCTGTTGGCAGCGGGCCTTATCCTGCACAACTTCATGCGAGCCCATTACTCCGAGTTTGCCGGAGGGTTTCTGATCGGTATGGCGCTGGTCTTCATGATTGCCGGATTGGTGTGGCGACGTCGCGGAACAACGAAGGCCTGCTGTGGGAGTTCAGGCGAGAGATCTTCTGAGCCAGGGCGGAAGCGGGCTCCGCGAGTCCTCCTTACATCCATTGACGACCCGCCCGCATCTCTCTATCCTCATAGAGACCCATAATCTAAGGAAGGTACATGAAGAAGCTGCTCACCATTCTGCTGGCGCTGGCTTTGGAATTTGCGTTTTGCGCCTGTGGCACCAGCCCCATTAACTCGACGGTAAATAACACCGAGACCACTGGCAACTGGGAAGCGCAACTCACCGGCGGCACCGCCCAGGCCAGCCTGCTGAATTTCGTAGTTGCCTTCACGGTAACCAACAGCGGGCCGCTCCTGATCTCGGGTATGGGCTTTTATAATCAATCGAGTTGCTTTGGTAACGGCATCAATCTGCAATCAGCAGCAGGCACGGCTTCTTTCACCACCAACAACGCAGGCCAAGTCGTAGGCACTCTCGACCTCACTGTCACATCCAATACCACCGGCAGCGTGCTTACCTTGACCGGACAATTAACCGGGACTTCTAATGGCACCACCACCACGGTTGGGACCCTGTCCAATGGCGTGGTCGTAGGAACCTGGAAGTTGACTCCCGGCCCGACCGCGACTAGCTGCAATGCGGGCAGCGGAAATTTCGTGATGTGCCAGGGAGCCGCAACCTGCAGCACCACCTCCTCGGCCTTGACGGACCGCCTCTGACCTCGCACCGCTCTTCCTTCGCCCTGCCCGCTGCTATAAAGTGAAAGCGATGAGATGCTCCCTCCAGCAGATTGCCGACGCGGTCGGCGCACGCCTGATTGGCGATCCACAATCGACGGTAAGCGGCGTAGCCAGCATCGAGTCCGCATCCAGAGACCATCTGGTTTTCGTCGAAGATGAAAAGCACCTGGCCGCGGCTTTGCAATCGGGAGCCGGTGCAGTCATCGCCGGAACTTTCGCGGTGGCGGTCAACGGAGATCGCCCAATCCTCGTCAGCGATCATCCCAAACTGGCTTTTGCGCGTGCCGCGCGATTCTTGAACCGATCCTCAAGCGATGGCGCGCAACAGGGGCCCGTGCACGCTACGGCGGTGATTCATCCGACTGCCAGCTTGGGAGCGGGCGTCCGGGTTGCCGCGCGCGCGGTGATCGGAGAACGCGTTCAGACCGGCGCTGCCACGCGTATCGGCGAAGGCTGCGCGATCGGCGCGGGCGTCGTGTTGGGCTCGGATTGCGAAATTTATCCCAATGTGACCATTTATCCCGGCACAACGCTGGGAAATCGCGTGATGGTGCACGCGGGAGCCGTATTGGGCAGTGACGGCTTTGGCTATGTCCGTGATCGCAAAACGGGCCGCTACGAAAAGTTTCCGCAAGTTGGCCGGCTCGTCATCGAGGACGACGTCGAGATCGGAGCCAATGCGACCATCGACCGGGGCGCCCTGGACGAGACTCGCATCCGCCGCGGAACGAAAATCGACAATCTGGTCCACATCGGCCACAACTGCCAGATCGGCGAGGATGTCGTGATCGCCGCCCAAACTGGCCTCTCCGGAAGCATTGTCATCGAAAATGGCGTGGTGCTCGGCGGGCAGGTAGGCATCGGCGAGCACGCCCGCATCGAAGAAGGGGTCATGCTGGGCGGGCAAGGCGGCGTCTTACCGAATAAGATTTTGCGCGGCAAAGGGGTTGCCTTCTGGGGAACTCCGGCTCAGCCCCTGCGCCAGTATTTAAAACAACTCGCAACCTTGGCGCGCCTATCGAAAAAAGGTTGACGTCGGGCCAGCGTCGCACCGGCTGCGCAGGAGCGTTTCGCCCGCGAACCGGCAGTCAGCAATTTGCCTGTGAGGAACTTGTCCCATGGCACTGATCGTAATCGGCGGCCACTCGCGTAACATAGGCAAGACCAGCGTCGTCGCCGGCCTCATCTCAGCTCTGGCCGACTTCCACTGGGCCGCCGTCAAGATCACCCAGTACGGCCACGGCATATGCTCCGCCAACGGCGAGGCCTGCGACTGCGCGACCGCCGGTCACACCTGGGCCATCTCCGAAGAGCGCGATCGCTCCGGCGGCTCCGATACCTCTCGCTTCCTGGCCGCAGGAGCAGAACCCGTGCTTTGGGTACGCACCGAGCAAGGCCGTTTAGCCGAAGCTATGCCGGCCCTGCGCAAGAAATTAGAATCCGCTCGAAATGTCATGATCGAATCCAACAGCGTTCTCAAATTTCTCCGTCCAGATCTCTACCTAACCATCCTCGACCCGGCCACTGCCGATTTCAAAAGCTCCGCCCGCGAATTTCTCGACCGCGCCGACGCAGTGATCTTGCACGATGCCGGATCCGAACCATCCTGGCAATCAGTCTCCCTGAAGCCCGTTGCCAATCGTCCCATCTTCCGCATCCGGACACCCAACTACGTAACCGACGAATTGATAGCCTACATCCGCGCCAGTCTCACGGCGAGCACCGAGCGCTGAGAACTGACAACTGACAACTGAGAACTGACGACTGTGTTTGCTATCCTTTCCCGTGCGGCAAATTCATCCCAGCGCCTGGCTTCTGGTCGTGATTTCAGCCCTGCTCCAGGTGCTGATCTTTCCCCTTCCCGGCCTCTACGTCCTTTCCTGGATCGCGCTCGCCCCGCTGATCATCGCGTTGCTGCGCGCTCGTCCTGCTGGCGAACTCGAAGTGAGCGGTGGAGTGCGCCTGCGTCCAGCATCTGCCGCCCAAGGATTTCTTCTCGCTTACATCTGCGGCGTTCTCTGGTACGCGGGCACTTGCTACTGGATCTACGACACCATGCGCCACTACGGCGGTCTCAATGCCCCCGCCGCCGTACTCGTCCTGTTCCTGTTCTGCTGTTATCTCGGTCTGTATCCCGGATTTTTCGGCTTGCTCCTGGCCCTTCTGGCACGCCCGCGGGACCACCGCTCCGCCTTGGTACTCGCGCCATTTCTCTGGGTCGCAGTCGAACTGGCTCGCACTCGCATCACGGGATTTCCCTGGAATCTCTTAGGCATTGCGCAAGTGGACAACATTGCTCTCAGCCGCATCGCGGCCTTCACCGGAGTCTACGGAATTTCTTTCGAGATCGTGCTGGTCAACGTGGCGCTCGCCTCGGCATTCCTGATTCCTCGCGAGAAGCGCAATACCATGTTGATCGCTGCACTGGCCGCTGCCGCGGTTTTGCAAGCCGGCAGATTCGTCGCTGCTCCCGACGCCAAGCCCGACCGCAACGCACTTTTGGTGCAGCAGAACATCCCGGTCGACGCCGACTGGACTTCGCCTTACTTTCAACAGACCCTGAGCGAACTGGCCGAGCTTACGCAGCAATCCGCTGCCCAGCATGTTTCGGACAACATCAGGTTGATCGTCTGGCCGGAGTCTCCTTCGCCCTTCTTCGTAAACGATCCGCGATTCCGCGACACTCTGAGCGCGGTGGCCCGAAACACCAAAGCCTGGATCGTGACCGGGGCGATCGGCAGCAACTCCGCCCGTCCGAACGCGAATTCGCCCGTTTTTAACTCGGCCGCCCTTATCAGCCCCAGCGGCGAATGGACTGCCCGGTACGACAAAATCCATCTCGTTCCTTTCGGCGAATATTTGCCGTTCCCCAGCTTATTTTCCTTTGCCGGAGGACTGACCAAAGAAGTTGGCGCATTTGAGCGCGGTACTTCCCGCCGGCCCCTGGACGTAGGGGGTGAGCGCCTCGGCATTTTCATCTGCTACGAATCGGTTTTCCCCGATGAGGTTCGCCAGTCTGCGGATCAGGGCGCGCAGGTTTTCGTGAACATCTCGAACGACGGCTGGTACGGCGACAGCGGCGCCTATGCGCAACATCTCAATCAGACTCGCATGCGCGCCATCGAAAATGACCGGTGGATTCTGAGCACCACCGATACCGGCGTGACCGCCTCGATCGATCCCTGGGGACGCGTCGCCGCTCGCATCCCGCGCAAGCAGCGCACGACGTTAGTCGCGCCTTATGCCCTCACGTCCGTCACCACGTTCTACACCCGTCATGGCGACTGGTTCGCCTATGCGTGTGCGATAATTTCGATAGGCGCGCTGCTGGCGCGCTTCATCGCCCCGAAAGCCGGAAGCAAGGTCACCATACCCGCATGAATCAAGAGTTGGAACAGGAATACGAGAAGCTTAGTAAGAAGGTCCACGATCTCCGGGAGTATCTTTGACGCGGAGAAACTCCGTCCCCAGCTAGCCGAAGTCGAAAAGCAGGCCGCCGACCCGAACCTGTGGTCCAGTCCGCAACGCTCGCAACAGGTCATGCGGGAAAAGAAGCGGTTGGAGCACGTCCTCGCTACCGATGCCGACCTGGAGCGCCGCACCGAGGACATCCACGCCTACTTCGATCTGGCCCGGGAAGGCGAAAACGTCGACAGCGACTTGCAGCGCGAGATCGGCACGCTGCGCGAGTTGATCGACAAACTGGAAACGGAAACCCTGCTCTCCGGCGAAAACGACGCTCGCAACGCTATCGTCACCATTCATCCCGGCGCCGGCGGCACTGAATCCCAGGATTGGGCCGACATGCTCCTGCGTATGTACTTGCGATGGGCCGAGCGCCAGGGCTTTGAAACGATTCTCTACGATTACCAGCCCGGCGAAGAAGCCGGCCTGAAGTCCGCCACCTTTGCCGTGAACGGCGATTACGCCTTTGGTCTCCTGCAAGGCGAGATCGGTGTGCACCGTCTCGTTCGCATTTCTCCTTTCGATCAGGCCAAGCGCCGCCATACTTCGTTCGCCAGCGTTTTCGTCTCGCCCGAAATCGACGACAGGATCGACATCGTTATCAAGCCCGAGGACATTCGTGTGGACACCTATCGTTCCAGCGGCAAAGGCGGCCAGCACGTCAATACCACCGACTCCGCCGTGCGCATAACTCACATTTCCACCGGCATCGTCGCCAGTTGTCAGAACGAGCGCTCGCAGCACAAGAATCGCGACCGCGCTATGAGCATGCTCCGTTCCAAGCTCTATGAATTCGAGATGGAGAAAAAGCGCGCCGCTACCAAGAAGATTGAAGACTCCAAGCTCGACATCGAATTCGGATCCCAGATTCGATCGTATGTTCTGCAGCCCTACCGCATGATCAAGGATCACCGCACCAAGACCGAGGTCGGCGACGTGGATCGCGTGCTCGACGGAGACTTGCAGCCGTTCATCCGCGCCTATTTATTGGCGCGGCGCGGAGAAAAGCAGTAAAAGATGAAGTCCGGAAGCGCACAAAAAACTCGTAGCAAGATAAAACTCGGTCCGCGATTCTTGCGCGCTTTTCTGTTCGCTGCCGAAAAACATGCCGGCCAGACCCGCAAAGCCTCCAGCATCCCCTACATCGCCCACCTGATGGGCGTAGCCTCGCTGGTGCTCGAGGCCGGGGGCGACGAAGATTTAGCGATTGCCGCCCTGCTGCACGACGTGGTCGAAGACTGCGGCGGCGCGCCCATGCTGAAGGAAGTCCGCCGCCGCTTCGGTCCTCGCGTCGCGAAAGTGGTAGATGGCTGCACCGACGCCTACATCGATCCCAAGCCCCCGTGGCGCGAGCGCAAAGAAAATTACATCCGCCGCCTGAACAACGAAGGCCCCGATACCCGCCTCGTCTCCGCTGCCGACAAGCTCAACAACGTCCGCTCCATCCTCAGCGATTACCGCGCACTTGGTGAATCTATGTGGTCACGGTTCAACGGTGGACGCGACGGTACACTTTGGTACTATCGCACCTTGCGCGATCGCTTTTTACAATACAAGCCGAACCGCATCACGCGGGATTTGGAACTCGCCGTGAATGAACTGGAGTCTCTGACCGGGAGCAATGAGCCGTGAGTCCGCTTGCCCCTCATTGCCCATCGCTCATAGCTCGCCGCTAACAGAATTTATGCCGCGCACGATTGATCAAATCCGCGCCTCCAAGTTGCCTTCCAACATGATGCAGTTTGCCGCGCGTGGCGCGCTGCAAGTGCCGGCGGCTGAGAACATCGAAATTCTGGTTTATCTGGCGCTCTACAATAAAGTCTTCGGTGAGACCGCCCGCATGACTCTGGCTGGTTGGGACGAAAAAGCGTCTTTGGCTGTCGCCTCCGATCCGCAGACCCCGCAGGAAGTGCTGAATTATTTCATCTCTTCCGACAATCTGCGCCCAAAGTTGCTCGCAGCGTTGCTGGAGAATCCTGCCGTTCGCGAAGAGCAAATCACGAAGCTCGCCAGTTCCTCCCTGCGTGATACGGTCGAGATCCTGCTCAAGAGCCAGCGCGTGCGTTTACTGCCTGCCGTGCTGGAAAAACTCAAATCCAGCCCTTATTTAAAGCAGGACGAGGCTGCAGAGCTGCGGCAATGGCTGAGCGCAAAGCCCGCAGCTCCAATAACCGCTTCTGGAGGCGTTTCCTCCGACAATCCAAATGGTGGGGCGTCTACTCCAGCGCGCTCCGGGGCCTCGGAACTTGCATCGAACTCACCAACGGCGGAACCGGCCGCCTCCGCGCAGGAATCCGCTGAGGACTCCGAATCCACATTCGGGGCGGATGACGAACCGGTCTTTGCTTACTTGAAGGAACACGCCGACGACATTGCCGTTGAGGGCGAAAGGCCGTTTCAGGCCATTGGCGGTAGTGTCGATCTTTTGCTCGACCCGGAACATCTCGCCGTAATCGATAAGGCAGAAGCACCCGAGCCGGCGCCCGCTCCTGCTCCTGTTCAGCCCCCGGCAGCGCAAACCAAACGTGTGCCCGTTGCCAGACCGCCGGACACCGGCCCCAAGCGGCAAAATGCTCTGCAGAAGATTGGTTCTCTGGATGTCAAGGGCCGCATCCAACTTGCGCTCAAGGGCAACAAGGAAGAGCGCTCGCTTCTGATTCGCGACGGCACCAAAGTCGTTGCCTTGGCCGTGCTCGAGGCGCCCAAGCTCTCTGACGGCGAAGTGGAAAGATTCGCCAGCCAGAAAAATGTACTCGAGGCCGTCCTCCGCCAGATTCCTCTCAAGCGACGCTTCGTGAAGAACTACATCGTCGTGCGCAATCTGGTGGCGAACCCCCGAACTCCGCTCGACCTCGGCCTCGGCCTCATGAAAAACCTTCTGGTCCAGGATCTGAAGAACCTTTCTTCCAATAAAGAAATTTCAGAAACCATTCGCAAGCTCGCGCTGAAAATGTACAAGCAGAAATTGGAAGCTGCCAACAAGAAATAACGGAGGACCTGTGGTTTCACTTCCCCCGTCCGATCCCATTGCCGATTTGCTGCAGCGCTCCAAAACGATTGCTGTCGTGGGGCTCTCCTGCAACCCTCTGCGGCCCAGTCACGGCGTCTCGGCCTACATGCAGAGCCACGGCTACCGCATCATTCCGGTCAATCCACAAATTGAAAAATGCCTGGGCGAACGGGCGCACGCCTCACTGCTCGACGTGCCCGAGAAGATCGACATCGTGAATATCTTCCGCCGTCCGGAATTTGTGGAACAAATTGTGGATCAGGCCATTCAACTCAAAATCCCAGCCATCTGGATGCAGGAGAATGTGATTCAGGAGCGCGCCGCGGAGAAGGCGCGAAAGGCGGGAATTTTCGTAGTCATGGACCGCTGCATCCTGAAAGAACACCGCGTCCGCATGCGCTAGCTCAGCGCTGGACTCCCACAAACACGACCGTGGCATCGTCGCGCACGCCGGTACCATTCGAGAACGACTGCACCTCGTCCACGATGCTCAGCGCGGAAGCCTCCGGCCGGATCGCGTGCTCCACTAACCGGCACAGCCCATACTCTTCCTCGCGCGCGTTGGTCGCCTCGGTAATGCCATCGCTATAGAAAATCAGCTTTGTCCCCGGAGATAACACAACCGTCGTCTCCGAATAGTCTCCACACACCAAACCCAGCGGCAAGCCGCGCTCCACATCCAGAAACTGTTCGTTCCTGTCATCAATCAGCAGCGGCCGCAAATGCCCGGCATTCGCGAATACCACGGTGCGCGTCTCGGGATCAAGCACGGCATACACCAAGGTCACAAATTTTCCCGCCGGAAAATCGTTCACCAACAACTCGTTGAGCTTGGCCAGCACCTCACCCGGACTGCAGCAGGCCTCGGCCAGAGAACGCAACATCCCGCGCGTAGCCGACATCAACAGCGCCGCCGCCGTGCCTTTGCCGGAAACATCGGCCAGCACGATTCCCCATCGTCCGTCAGGGAAGGGAATGAAGTCATACCAATCGCCGCCCACGGCTCGTGCCGGAACGCTGCGGCCCGACACCACGAATCCAGGAATGTATGGCGAACTTTTTGGCAGGAGCGCCTGCTGCATGGCGCGCGCTTCGTCGGCATCGCGATCCAGTACCACTCGCTCTGCACGTTCCACCTGCAATCGCCGCGCGTTGTACACTGCCACCGCAACGTGATCGCAAAGCGCCTGCAGCAGCCTCAACTGCTTTCTCGGGAACCCATCTGTCTCGGGATGCGACGCCGTGAAGACTCCAACCAGATGCTCGCCCACCCGCAATGGAATCGCCACTTCCGAGCGTATGCCCGCGTGGCATGCGATGTAATACGGATCCTTGCGAACGTCCGGCGCATAGCGCGTCTGCCCGGTCGAAGCGACATAGCCCACCATGCCCTCGCGCCCAATCTTCAGCCGATATCCCTTCGCCTGGGCATCGCACCCATGCACGCCCGTCAAAACCATCTCCCCGCGCTCTTCGTCATGCAGGTACACGCTGGCTTCCAGGCAGCCAAAGGTCTGTGTCACCTCAGTGACCACGCTGTCAATGAGCTGGTCCAGGTCGAGGATGGATGTGATCTTTTGCGCGGCTTTCTGTACGCGCTGCAGGTCTTCGATCAGTTCGGGCGTGAGAACTGGCGCAGAGATTTCGCTGCCCGCGAAATTAGGAATGGTAGCCATAGGCGCTCACCTGCAACTGCGGCGATGGCTAAAAGATGCTGTACGCAGGCTTTAGGATTCTTTCTTTTCGCCTTCCGAAGACCCCGCCCGCTGCCGTTTGATTTCTTCCAGTCGCTCCCGGATGCGCTTCTCGATTCCCTCGTTTGTAGGCTGGTAATACACGCGATCTTTTAGGTTGTTCGGGAGGCACTGCATATTTGCCACCTTCTCTTCGAGATCATGCGCATACTGATATCCGCGTCCATAACCCAAGCCCTTCATCAGCCGCGTCGGAGCATTGCGCAGATGTAGCGGTACGGCTTCTGCCGCGGTCCGCTCCACGTCCTGCAGCACTTCGCCATAAGCCGTGTACAAGGCATTCGACTTGGGCGCTGCCGACAAATAAACCACCGCCTGCGCCAGCGCCAGATTTCCTTCCGGCATGCCGATGAAATCCACCGCATCCCGCGCCGCCATGCACAGCGCCAGCGCATTGGGATCGGCCAATCCAATGTCCTCCACTGCCATGCGCACCACCCGCCGCGCGATGTACAGCGGATCCTCGCCCGCTTCCAGCATCCGCCCCAGCCAGTACAAAGCCGCGTCCGGATCGCTGTTGCGCACTGACTTGTGCAGCGCCGAGATCAGGTTGTAATGTTCTTCGCCTGCCTTGTCGTAAAGCAGAATGCGTCTCTGCAGTGCGTCTTTGACGATGTCTTCCGTAATCTCATGGCCCGTGGTTGCCCCACTCTTCTCGCGTCCTTTGCGAGACGGTGGAGATTCAGCCTGGGGTGCCCCGCTTCCCGCCGCATTTGCGGGGCGTGAAAATTTCGTAAGCCCCGCCGCCACTTCCAGCACGTTATACGCACTGCGTGCATCGCCGCTGGTATAACTGGCAATCGTCTTCAATACGCCATCAAAGGCGGTGACATTCATCTCGCCGAGCCCGCGTTCGCGATCGTTGAGCGCGCGCCGGAGCAGCATCACGATCTGCGCTTCCGCCAGCGGTTGCAGTACGTAAACCCGGCAGCGCGAAAGCAAAGCCGAATTGATTTCGAAGGAAGGATTCTCCGTCGTCGCGCCGATCAGCCGGATGTTCCCCTTCTCCACATGCGGCAAAAACGCATCCTGCTGCGCTTTGTTGAAGCGGTGAATCTCGTCAATAAAAACAATCGTTCGCGTCCCGTACTGCCGCGCCCGTTCCGCGTCGGCCATGACCTGCTTGATCTCTTTGATCCCGGCCAGCACGGCCGAGAATTCAATGAACTCGGCCTTGGTCATATTCGCAATGATTTTCGCAAGCGTAGTTTTGCCGGTCCCGGGCGGTCCCCAGAAAATCAGCGATCCGGAGTCATCGCGTTCGATCTGCACCCGCAGCGGCTTGCCCGGCCCGATCAGATGTTCCTGGCCAACGAATTCATCGAGCGTGCGCGGACGCATGCGGTCCGCCAATGGCCGCGTGGCATCGGCGGCGCCCGCGTCCGGAATGGGCTGAAACAGGCTCATGGCGATCCTGGTGGAAGAACGGTCCTTTAGGGCCGCGTTACATCACGAAAATTTGCGCTGCCTTTTTGACCCGGTGTGTTGAAGAACCTACCGCATCACTTCGCGAACAGAATCGGCAAAATGCAACGTTGGAACCGAGGGCAGCGCCCCGATCTCCGCCGCATACCGGTAGAACAACTGCAAACCCTCGAGACATCCCGCATCGAGTTGATAATAGATGTTCTCCGTCAAGTAGCTACGCACTCCGTCCTCGCTCAATCCCACTCGCGGCGCCCATGCTCGTGCGATCTGGTCCAGGCTCGATTTCTCCAACCCGTGATCCCGGGACTCGCGAAATACTACCCCCAGATCTAGCCCCGGATCAGCCTCCGGCAACGCGTCCCCGCGCACCGCCCAGAATGCAAACACAAACGGCTTGCCCGTGTAACGAATCCATTCTTCCGCCAAATCCAGCGTTTGATATCGAGACCGATCCACCCGCAGCGCCGGATCTCCAATCAGCAGTCCTGCATCGCATTGGGCGAGCATCTCCTCAACCTCAGGCTCCATGGCCTTGAACTCGCGTCCGCCGCCCAGCCATTTCTCGAACAGAACTTTGGTCAGGGCCACCGACGTCATCGAAGACGTATCCAGCGCCACCGTCCGCACTCGCTCCATCGGAACTTTGCTTACCAGCAGAATCGAGCGCACCGGACGCCGCGAAGCAATTGCCACCTCCGGCAACACCACAAGCCCCGGTATTGCTGTATAAGCCGCCGCCGGAATGATCCCGATGTCCGCAGCACCCTCGGCCAGCGCCCGGGCACATCCGGAAGGCAAGGTGTAGGAAATTTCAAAATGGGAATTTAATTCCTTCTTTGGGAAATGGGCGGCCCATCCGTTCGCGTCTTTGGCGAAAGGGTGGGTTTCAGGCGCAAAATCCCACATTAAAGGCGCGGTATTCAGGTAGGAAATCGCGGAAATTCGCAACTTTCTCATGCTTTCCACAAGTTTAACAAACTCATGGTGACATGTGACCTTGACACGGTTCTCCGGTGCTCATTACAGTCGGCCCCGGAGTACTCTGTGCCCAACGCTGTCGTATCGCCTTCCGCTACCCACCTTTTGGATTGGCTCGCTCTTTCCCTGACCCCCGGCTTGGGGCCGACAAAAGCTCGCAAGCTGGTCGAACGCTTCGGGTCGCCAGATGCGATCTTCGCCGCTTCGCTGACCGAACTGGAGTCCACCGGCATGCAGGCGGTTTCTGCTCAGTCGATCGCCACCGGGAAATCCGCCGGGTTGGCCCGCGAGGAAATTGCCCGTGCCGCTTCTGCCGACATTACCGTGATCTCCCTCCACGATCCCTCCTACCCGCCGCGCCTCAAGGAAATCTACGATCCTCCCCTTATCCTTTATGTGCGGGGAGCGGTGGACGTCCTCGCCAGACCCGGGATCGCCATGGTCGGCACGCGCCACCCCACGCCCTATGGCTCTGGCATGGCCGAGCGCTTGGCCTGCGACCTTGCCGGTCAAGGCCTGGCGATCATCAGCGGCATGGCCCGTGGCGTCGATACCGCCAGCCATCGCGGGGCCATCGCGGCCAAGGGCAAGACCATCGCGGTTTTTGGCACAGGAGTCGATGTCATCTATCCCAAGGAAAACTCGCGCCTGGCCGAACAGATTCTCGCTCTCGGCGGCGCCTTGATTTCCGAATTCTGCTTAGGCTCTTTTGCCGCTCCGCAGAACTTTCCTATTCGCAACCGCATTCTCAGCGGCATGTCGGTAGGTGTGCTGGTCGTGGAAGCTGCCGAATACTCCGGCACCCGCATCACCGCGCGCCTGGCCCTCGAGCAAAATCGGGACGTCTTCGCCGTCCCCGGCAACGTCACCAACAAAAATTCCTGGGGACCGAACACGCTCATCAAGCAGGGCGCCAAACTGGTCGCAACCTGGGAAGACGTGTGGGAAGATCTCCCGACCGAAGTCCGACTTGCCTTGACCCCGTCTGCCTCGCCTGAATCCTCCGCTGCCTCCTCGGCATCTCTATTTCCAGAAGAAGGGCTTCCTCCTCACGAAAAGCGCATCTTGAGCCTGCTCAAGGCTGACGAAGCCACGCACATCGACGAACTGGTCGAAAAGCTGGAAGCGGAAATGTCCTCCTCCGAAATCTTCGCCGCCCTGTTCGAGCTCGAACTCAACGGCAAAGTCCGCCAGATGCCCGGCAAGAATTTTGTAAAAAGCTTTTAGCTGTTAGCTCTTAGCCGTTAGCTTGGATTTTATGCACTCGGAGGATCGAATGAGAAATTACAGAGATCTTCTGGTTTGGGAAAAGGCGCATAAGTTAGTGCTCTGCATTTACAGGGAGTCGAAGGGATTCCCAGTGGAAGAGCGATTCGGTCTTACCAGTCAGCTCCGACGAGCGGCATCGTCGATTCCCGCTAATTTGGCTGAGGGTTGTGGCAGATGCTCGGACGGAGAGATGGCCAGATTCGTCCAAATTGCGATGGGCTCGGGTGCGGAGCTTTCATATCATTTGTTGCTGTGTCGTGATTTAGGAATGCTCGGAGCAGTGGAGTTCTCGCGTTTGGCGTCTGATGCGGACGAAATCATGAGGATGTTGTCGGCCCTGTCAGGAACGTTAAGAGGTGCCGCAAATCGCAGTGTTGTTGAGCTAAGAGCTAAAAGCTAAGAGCTAAAGGCTAAAGAAGCTTGTTGCCGGTAACTTGTTGCCTCCCGCCCATTCGTGCTAGCTTCAAAAACGAGTTCCCAGAATCAGAGGTTCCATTGTCTAAAGGTTTAGTCATCGTCGAATCGCCGGCCAAGGCGAAAACCATCCAGAAATATCTGGGCAAGGGCTTCAGTGTCGAAGCCTCGCTCGGGCACGTCAAAGATCTGCCCAAGAGCACTCTGGGTGTGGATATCTCCAACGACTTCGAGACGGATTACATCGTCATCCCCGGCAAAGAAAAAGTTGTTGCCAAGCTGAAGAAGCTCGCGGCCTCTGCCGACAATATCTACCTCGCGCCTGACCCGGACCGCGAAGGCGAGGCCATCGCCGCCCATCTCGCCACCGAACTCGATGGAGACGGCAAGAAAAAGAAAGCCAAGAAGGCCAAAAAAGGCGAGCCGCCGGTTCCTCCCCGCATCCAGCGCGTGACCTTCAATGAAATCACCAAGCGCGCTGTGCAGGCTGCCTTCGAACATCCCCGCGCCATCGATCAAAATCTGGTCGACGCGCAGCAGGCCCGCCGCGTTCTCGACCGGCTCGTCGGATATCAGGTTTCTCCGCTGCTGTGGGACAAAGTCCGCCGCGGCCTTTCCGCCGGACGCGTGCAGACCGTCGCCCTTCGCCTGATCGTCGAGCGCGAGCGCGAAATCAAGGCGTTCGAGAAAAAAGAATACTGGACCATCGACGCGCACCTCGCCGCCAACAAGCCGCCCGCGTTCGATGCGCGCTTCCTGGGCAGGGGCGAAGAAAAAATCGAAGTCCCCAACGCCGAGGAAGCCGAAAAAATCCGCGTAGCTCTGGAAAAAGCCGACTGGGTCGTTCGTTCAGTCGACAAGAAAGAACGCCGCCGCAACGCCGCGCCTCCCTTTACCACCAGCAAGCTCCAACAGGATTCTTCCCGCAAACTGCGCTTCAGCGTGAAGCGCACCATGATGATCGCTCAGCGCCTCTACGAAGGTGTTGAACTCGGCGAAGAAGGCTCGGTCGGTCTCATCACCTATATGCGTACCGATTCCACTCGGGTCGCGCCTGAAGCGATTCAGGAAGTGCGCGAATATGTTGGCAAAGAATACGGTGTCGCGTATCTGCCGGAGACTCCGAACACCTTCAAAGAAAAGAAAGAAGCGCAGGGCGCGCACGAAGCCATTCGCCCGACCTCGGCGATGCGCCATCCCGACCAGATCAAGCAGTACCTGAAAGAAGATGAATTCAAGGTCTACAAGCTGATCTGGCAGCGCTTCGTGGCCTCGCAGATCAACCCCGCTCTGTTCGATCAGACCACCGTCGACATCGACGCAAAATCGAAGACCGGCAACGACGCCTTCTGGTTCCGGGTCACCGGCTCCGTCCTGAAGTTTGACGGTTTCCTGAAAGTCTACGAAGAGTCCAAAGAAGGCAAAGACGAAGAAGACGAAGAACTCAAGCACAAGTTGCCCGCCCTCGAAGCCGGACAGAAACTCACGCTCCGAGAATTGAAGCCCGAGCAGCATTTCACCGAGCCGCCGCCGCGCTTCAACGAAGCTTCGCTGGTGAAAGAGCTGGAGGAACGGGGCATCGGACGTCCGTCCACCTACGCCGCGATCCTCACTACGATTCAGGAACGCCAGTACGTGCAAAAGATCGGAGGCAAATTCGTCCCCACCGAGATCGGCCTGGTCGTGACCGATCTGCTGGTGGCAAATTTCCAGGATATTTTCGATCTGCAATACACCGCCCGCCTGGAAGAAGAACTCGACGAGATCGAAGAAGGCAAAGAGAAGTGGCAAGACGCCATGGCGGACTTCTACAAGAAATTCCAGAAGGATTTGAAGTACGCCGAAAAGCACATGGAAAACATCAAGCGGATGGAGAAGCCCACCGACGAGAAGTGTGAAAAGTGTGGCGCGCCGCTGGTGATCAAGTGGGGCAAGCATGGCTCCTTCTACGCCTGCAGCACCTACGACAAAGAGGATCCCAACACCTGCACCTTCACCAAGGAAAATCCCATCAACCTGCCGGACCTCGATTCCGCCGACATGCAGGAGACGGGCGGCGCCGACGAATACTGCGAAAACTGCGGTCGCGTCATGGTTCTCAAGCGTGGACGCTTCGGACAGTTCATGGCCTGCACCGGCTATCCCGATTGCAAGACCACGCGCCGCCTCGACCAGGGCAAGAAAGTTCCCGACATCCCCCTCGACGAGCTCTGTCCCAAGTGTGGCCGCAATATGATGATCCGCCACGGACGCTACGGCGAGTTCACCACTTGCAGCGGCTATCCCGATTGCAAATACGTTAAGCAGAATTACATTGGCGTGAAGTGCCCCGAGTGCAAAGAAGGCGATCTCGTCGAGAAGCGCGCGCGCAAGGGCAACACGTTCTACGGCTGCGGAAATTATCCCAAGTGCAAATTTACCTCGGCCCATAAGCCCATCGCCGAGAAGTGCCCAAGTTGCGGCAGCGAATATCTGGTCGAAAAGAATCTCAAGGCCGGCCCGGTCATCGCTTGTCCCAACAAAGAATGCGACTACGAGCGTCCGGCTCCGGCACCTGAGCCTTCGGCCGCCGGTGCACAAACTGCAGGCCGGCCTTGATTTTTTGAATCTCGCGAATTTTGCGGATCGTCTAACCGGCGAAGTCCCAGATCTTCAAACGGTCCAAATATCAAGGGGGAAACTCATGTCCAAGAAGCCCACAGTCCCAGACGCCCAGCTGATCCTTAAGCTTTATGATCTCCGCCGCGAAGCCGAGATGCGTAAGGCTCGCAGTTGGTATGCTGGCGAATTCTTTCCCGACTCTGCCGACGATTTCGTCAAAGTAGCGTGGGCTTTCGGCACGCAGGAGAACGCCTGGCTCCGCCAGGTAAACGGTTACTGGGGCATCGTCGCCTCCTTTGTTTTGACCGGAGTGTTGAACGAAGAATTGTTTCTTCAGCCCGGGTTCAGCGGCGAGATGTTTCTCATCTATGCCAAGATTCAGCCCTTCGTGAAAGACCTGCGCAAAAAGCTCAACGATCCCGAAGCTTTCCTCAGCATAGAAAAGGCCCTCACCCGCACCAAATGGGGCAAAAACCGGCTTCAATTCATGATGACGCGGGTAGCCGCCTTTCGGGAGAAGCGCAAAACCAGCTCATAGCTGAGCCGCAGTTCCTGATGTTTAGGCGCAAGACAAAAACCTCGACACTTTGGAGCCTCATCACTTTAAAACCTATCGCTTCTCTTCTGTTATCCTAATCGGCTGTGCGGATGATCTGGTGGTTCTTGATCCTCGGTATCAGTACCCTGGTCGTGGTGTGCGTCGTGATCGCATTATTCATTCATCTTCGCAAGCATCTCCAGAAAGCGCACGCATCGCATGAAGGAACGTTAAGCGACGCAGAGACTCCGCGCCGGGCCGACACTCTCGACTCCCGCTGAGCCGCCGTCGCCAGGAGGTTCGTTTATGGCAACAGATGCAATTCGAGCCTTTCCCACTCCGCAAGAGCGGGCGGTCGATGCTTCCCGGCAGGTCGCACTCGTGGTCGGCGCCAGCCTGTTCGTCGCGCTCTGCGCCCACATCACCATTCCACTAATGCCGCTCACCCCGGTTCCCCTGACCGCTCAAAATATGGCGGTTCTGATGGTCGGACTGCTGCTCGGCAGCCGCCGCGGTTTCGCCGCCCTCATCTTTTATTTAGTGGAGGGTATGGTGGGGCTACCCGTCTTCAATCCCACCGGCGTAGGCGGAGTCGCCCAGTTATTCGGGCCCACCGGTGGATTTCTACTGATCTATCCGTTCGTGGCATTCCTCGCCGGATACGTGTTCGAGCGCGGAGTAAGGAGCTTCATCCGGGCGGCGATCGCCGGGTTGCTGGCGGAGATGCTGTTATTCGCAGGTGGCCTCAGCTGGCTCTACTTCTTCACGCATTCACTGGCGAAGGCCGCCTACCTCGGCCTCTACTGGTTCCTCGCTGCCGAGGTGATCAAGGTAATGTTCGCCGCCGCTGTCGCCGTCCGTTGGCGCCGCAACTGAACCGAGGTCCCGAAGGGCGGAGTAATCTGATGCCCAACTGAACCGAAGTCCCGGAGGGGCAGAACAGAATCGCTCAGGACTTCAGTCACGGGTGCGGCCCAAAAAAATACCGGTCCTGTAGGGACGGTATCAATAACCCAGCCGCATTTAGGAGTTCACAAGAAGATGACCCCAGTTTCGGAAACCGCCAAAGCCTTCGGCTCCCTGTCTTCGCCCGACGTCCGCGAGATCACCGTTGCTCACAGCCCAGATTCCGACGACGCTTTCATGTTCTACGGGCTCGCGACCAATAAGGTTCGCACGCCCGGCCTGCACTTCACCCACACCCTCTGCGATATCGAAACGTTGAACCAGAAGGGGCGCGAGGGCGTTTACGACGTCACCGCTATTTCCTTCCATGCTTATCCGTACCTCCAGGATAAATACGCGCTGATGGCCTGCGGCGGCAGCGTCGGCGAAGGTTACGGACCGATGATCGTCTCGCCGCGCCCCTTTACTGCCAGCGAAGTGAAGACCAAGAAAATCGCTGTCCCGGGCACTCTTACCACCGCGTACCTCGCGCTGAATCTTTTTGCTCCCGGCGTCGAAACCGAGGTGGTCCCCTTCGACCAGATCATCCCGCAGGTGCTCGAAGGCAAGTACGAGGCCGGACTGATCATTCACGAAGGCCAGCTGACCTACGACAAATCCGGCCTGCACCGCATCGTCGATCTCGGACGCTGGTGGCAGAAAGTGACCGGTTTGCCCCTCCCGCTAGGGGGCAACGCCATCCGCCGCGCGCTTGGCCCGCAACTCATGTCAGCCGCGACCGTGGCCCTGCGCGAAAGCATTCAGTACGCCCTCGATCACCGCGAAGAAGCGCTCGCCTATGCCATGCAGTTCGCCCGCGACCTCGACACTCCGACCGCCGACAAATTCGTCGGCATGTACGTGAACGAGCGTACGCTCGACTACGGCCCCGACGGTCGAGAGGCTGTCCACCGCCTGCTCGACATGGGCCATAAAGCCGGCATCATCGGTCCCGAAGCCCGCGTGGATTGGGTGTAGCTACCAGCCATGAGCCTTGAGCCCCGAGCGCCTGCCGCTGCGCAGACGCTGCTGATCGACGCCGACGACACGCTCTGGGAGAACAACATCTACTTCGAGCGGGCTATCGCCCGCTTCATTTCGTTTCTGAATCATCACGAATTTTCCGCCGAGCAGGTCCGCGAAGTCCTCAACGATGTCGAGCGCGAATGCATCGTCAAGCACGGATACGGCCTGCACAGCTTCTCCCACGCGCTGGTCGATACCTTCGAGCGCCTCAGCCCCGTGCCCGTGACTCCCGAACTGCACGCGCAAGTTCGCAGCATCGCCCAGACCATCGAAAATCATCCCATTGAATTTCTTCCCGAGGTATCCGAGACGCTCGCATACCTCGCGCAGCGTCATCGCCTGATTCTCCTGACTAAAGGCGAGATGCTCGAGCAAACCGGCAAGATCGAGCGTTCCGGCGTGCAGCAGCATTTCACGGCGATCGAAATCGTCCCTGAAAAAACTGCTGCCACCTACGCGCACATTGCCGACAAATACGCGTGCCAGCACGCTTCCACATGGATGATCGGCAACAGCCCCAAGTCCGACATCAACCCGGCGCTGGCCGCCGGCCTCCACGCCGCCTTCGTCCCCCACGGTGACACCTGGATCCTCGAGCACGAAGAACTAAACCAAGCCCCAGCCAATCAAAAGCTCCTCATCGTAGGTCGCTTTGCCGAACTCCGCGAACACTTCTAAGCAGGGGGGCTAGATCACGTGGGGACAGCCGCCCTCGGCTGTCCGGCGGCCCCGAAGTATGGGGCCGCAGCCACTAAATCGTAGCGCGAGTGCTAAACCGTGGCGGCGCCTCGCTTCCAGTAACCAAAACCGCGTTCTGATCCTTTCCCCTGCATCCTCCGTGTCCTCTGTGGTGAGTTCTTGCGGTGGAATCTTCCCAACCTATTCACAACTTCGTCACCACCGCATCAAACTAACCAACAACCCTCCCTCGCGCGGGGCATTTCCCGCATGGTACGCTCATTCTGCTCTGCGATCTGGCTCCCACTTCGTCGGTGGCGATTCAGACCAACAATTTACGGCGGCTGTTGCACACCGTCGAAGCGCTTTCCGAACTCGGGCCCGCGCTCACCTCCGAGCGCGAGTTCTCGGAAACCTCGCGCCTGATGCTGTCTGCCATCATGGAAGCGGCAGGCGCGCGCGAAGGCGCGCTCTTCCTGTTCAATGACAAGCCCGCCATGCTGACCTCCGCGGCGGCGCTGGGATTTGCGCTGATGCCCGATCCCGCCTTCATTCCTCTCCTTCCCAAACACGTGCACGCTTTGTCGGCGGCCCGCTCACCGATCGTGCTCAACTCTTCCACCTATTCGGTCTTTCTGAGTTCTAACGGAAACGTTGCGCCGGAATTATTCAAATGCCTGGCCCCGCTCAAAGCCGGAGGGCGCCTGGCCGGAGTCGTCGCCCTCGGCCGCCGTCCCGCCGACGCCCTCTACGAAGACAACGAACTCGACGCCCTCGACCTGCTCTGCAGCTACGTCGCGCTCGCGGTTCAGAACCACGCCCTCACCCAGACCATTGCGCAGCGAGTTTCCGAAAATCTGCGGCTCATGGCCTCGCTGCACGGTTTCTATGACAACGCGCTCGAAGCTTTCGCCACTGCGATTGACGTCAAGCATGTTGCCATTCACGGGCACTCCCTGCGCGTTGGCCGCTATGCCGCCGCCATCGGCGACGCCATGGGCATGGAGGCCAGCGACGTAGCCGCCCTGCGCAGCGCCGGATATCTCCACGACATCGGCAAAGTCGCCGTCGACCGCCGCCTCTTCGGCAAACCCGGCGCGCTTGATCCGGAAGAATTTCGCGAGATGGCCGACCACACCACGGTCGGCCACCAGATCGTCAGCAGTGTGCACTTCCCCTGGCCCAAAATTCCCGAGGCCGTGCGCTGGCATCACGAGCGCTCCGACGGCTCCGGCTATCCCGACAAGCTTTTGCAAAATGACGTGCCCCTGTCGGTCCGCATCGTGGGCGTCGCCGACTCGTTCGACGCCATGACCAGCGTCCGCCCCTACCGCGCGCCAATGTCGGTCGGCAGCGCGCTCAGCGACCTGGTTCGTCTGGCCCCGGAAAAATTTGATCCCAATGTTATCCAGGCGTTGCTGATCCAGGTCCGCCGTGATGCTGTGGGCAGCAGTCGCTCTCCACTGCTCGATACCACGCCCGTCAGCATCGCCGCGGCTGACATCGATCACCTCGCCGCCACTTTGCAGTACAAAGTTTCCCGCGGCAAAGTCTACCTAACCTGAGGTCGCCTGCGTCCCTGGAGCGCCCCGGCGTCCGCTTGCGCGATGCTTCTTCGCTTGCGTCAGCCGGGCGTTGGCTAATAGTGTTGCCAGTGAGGAAATCCCATGAAAAACTTCCTTGCAGGTATCGTTTTCGCGATTGTCGCGCTCTCCTTGGGTGGCGGGCTCTACCTCCGGTTCGGCTTTGCGGACATTTGTGCCAACGTCCCGCTATCTCGCTTCGATTCGGAGATTGCCAGCACCGCCTTGCAGGCTTCCGTGGCACGCCACGCGCCTGCAGAAAAAAATCCCATCCCGCCCACCGATGTCAACTTACTTGACGGCGCTCGCCTGTACCGGGACAAGTGTGCCGATTGCCACGGTAGGCCCGATAATCCCGAGAGCGACTATGGTGCGTCCTTTTATCCGCCGGCTCCCCAGTTCATGAGAGCGCATCCTCATTTGTCCGACAGCCAGAGTTTTTATATCGTCCGCTGCGGTGTGCGCAGAACCGCCATGCCGGCCTGGGGCAAGATCATGGCAAACAGCGAAATCTGGCAGGTGGTCACGTTCCTCGGCCACCTGGACAATCTCCCGCCTGCGGTTGGCGAGGAGCTTCACCGGCCAGCCTTAAGCAATCCGTGACCAAGCGTTGCTAAATCATCCCTTTTTGCTCCCGGTGAAGCAACCGCTTTCGCCCAGGAAAACCGCGGGAATCAGGTTGTCTCCATCCTCCTTCTGGCGTACAGTGTTGGCGGCTTTTTGGGAGGAACTCTGCAATGCGAAAATCTCTTCGGCCCAGGACGAAGCTTTTCCTCAGCGCGGCGGTTCTGGCTGGCGTTCTCCTTTCCTTGGTTGCAGCAAGGGCAGACGACACCATCCTCACCAAAGATCAGATCAAGCAGTTTCTGCAGACCGCGCAAGTCATCAACAGTAAAGGGGCGAAAAAAGGAATCACGCACACCCTGCGGTTGACCCTTAGCAATGGCACGATTACGCATGACGCGTCCTTCCAAACGGTAGACGAGCACAAGCAGGAAATGGACTTCGGATTTGGAAAGAAAGAAATAAATTTTGTGGATTCTTACAAGTACAACATCGCTGCCTACCGCCTGGCAGAGCTTCTCGGCATCGATTACATGCTGCCCGTTTACGTGGAACGCACTTGGAAGGGGCAGACCGGATCGCTCAGTTGGTGGTTGCCGGTGAAAATGGATGAATACGAGCGCGTGAAACGGAAGATTGCGCCTCCCGATGCGGACCAATGGAACAATCAGATGTACCGCATCCGCGTTTTCGATCAACTGGTTTACGATACCGATGCCAACCTGACAAACGTCCTCATCGGAGAAGACTGGACGATCTGGCGAATCGATTTCACCCGGGCTTTCCGCATTTATAAGGACCTGCAGAACCCCAAGGATTTGGTGAAATGCGATCGCCAGCTTCTGGAAAAAATGAAAGCCTTGAATGGCGATGAGCTGACCGAGAAAACCAAGGGCTATTTGACCAAGCAAGAGGTGAATGGGATTATGGGCCGGCGCGACAAAATCGTCGCTCATTTCCAGGCGGAGATCGCGGCCAAAGGCGAATCCGCAGTGCTCTACTAGTGGCCGGTTCCCGAAATCATTGATCCCTCGCGCGATTTTCGCCTCCCATCCGCGGCAGCCGAGAACATGCGCTCAAGCTCGAGAATCCCCAGTAAGGGATCAACCCCGACTTCGCGGTCATGGTACCATCGCGGTCTTCCACGCTAACATAGCCAGTTCCCCGCTCCGCAAGCCCTAAATCGCCAGCGCTGCCGTGCCTAACCCCCTGCGGCACAATCACTTTCGTTATCCCCGCGAACCACCCCCGCTAGCAACTTTTTCCCCCATTTGGGTTCATAATTGAAAGACCTTCTACGTGGGAGTTCCCGAATGAGATCCAGAGTCGGCAAGCTGTCGGCCTTCTTGCTCTGTTTGAGCCTCGCCTGCGCCGTCCCGCAACTGCTCGCCAGAAAGAAAGATAAAGCCGATGCTGGCCCGAACGACCAGAAGCGCGCCGTGCACGCCCTCAACCGTCTCACCTTCGGCCCGCGTCCGGGCGACGTGCAGAAAGTCATGGCCGTGGGCGTCGACCGCTGGATCGACGAACAACTCCATCCCGAGAAAATTTCCGACAACGCCCTCGAAGCCCGCCTGGCTCCGCTGCGCACCCTGAAAATGAGTACCAAGGAGCTCATGGAAGAATTCCCCGATCAAATGATGATCAAGCAGGTCATGGACGGCAAAAAGTCCATGCCCTCCGATCCCGCGCGCCGCGCCATCTATCAAGTGCAGATCGCCCGTCTTGAACAAAAGCAGCAAAGAAAAGCCAGCGCGCGAGAAACCGCAAACGCGCAGCCCGCGCCGGAGCCTGCTCAGCCCGAAGCCGCTGAAGGCGCCAAGACTGCCGAAGAACTTGCGGCCGCCGCCGCAGCCAGCCCCGACGCCCAGCCCGCTGATAGCAACACGATGAACTCGATGAGTCCATCGAACGAAACCTCGACGAACAATTCAGCCAATGATATGGCGATGACTCCTCCGCCCGAACCCAAGCTCACTCCCGCCGAGGAAGCCGAGGCGCAACGCCGCGAAGATCGCCTCTACGCCGATCTGAAAGTCCAATCGCTCGTCGACCTGCCTCCCGACGAGCGCTACAAAAAAGTCATAGACATGCCGGTTGACGACCAGGTTGCCTTCGCCGACTCGCTGCGCGGCGCCAAAAGCATGCAGTTTCTTGCCGGCATGAACCCTCGCCAAAAAGAAACTCTCCTGGCCATGAACAATCCTCAAGTCGTGCCCGTCGAGGAACTCTCTCAGGCCAAGCTGCTCCGCGCCATCTACAGCGATCGTCAACTGGAAGAGGTAATGACCGATTTCTGGTTCAACCACTTCAACGTCTTCATCGGCAAAGGTCCGGAACGCCTGCTGGTCACCAACTACGAGAATGAGGTGATCCGCCCTCACGCTCTCGGCAAATTTGAAGACCTGCTCGTGGCCACGGCGAAAAGTCCCGCCATGCTTTTCTATCTTGATAACTGGATGAGCGTGGGCCCGAACTCCATGCAGGCGCAAGGCATTCCCGCGCGGCCCCGAGTCGGCTATGGTCCTTATGGCCGGCCGCGAATGTATCCCCGGCAGAATCCCAACGCCCGCCGCAGGCAAAACAACGGCCTCAACGAAAATTATGGCCGCGAGTTGCTCGAACTGCACACCCTCAGCGTGAATGGCGGATATTCCCAGCGCGACGTCACCGAAGTCGCGAAAGTTTTCACCGGCTGGACCATTGATAAGCCCGTCGACGGCGTGACTTTCCACTACGATGCGCGCATGCACGAGCCCGGGCCCAAATTCGTTCTCGGTCATCGCATCAAGGAGAAAGGCGAAGGCGAGGGCATGGAAGTCCTGCACATGCTCGCCACCAGCCCGCAGACCGCGCACTTCATCTCGCTGAAGCTGGCCGAGCGCTTTGTCTCCGACGATCCGCCGCCCGCCCTGGTCGATCGCATGGCGAAAACATTCGAGAAGAAGAAGGGCGATATCCGCGAAGTTCTGCTCACGCTCTTCCACTCTCCCGAATTCTGGTCCGACACGACCTATCGCGCCAAGGTCAAAACGCCGCTCGAATTCGTGGCTTCGGCCGTGCGCGCTACCGGCGCCGATGTCGAAGACGCCATTCCGCTCATGATGCGCCTGAACGCCATGGGCATGCCGCTCTATCGCTCGCAACCGCCCACCGGCTACTCCATGAAGGCTGACGCCTGGGTAAATTCTTCAGCCTTGTTGGATCGCATGAATTTCGCCCTGGCGCTGACCTCTGGAAAGGTGCGAGGAGTCTCCATCGACACTGCGCAGTTGGCTGGAAGTACCCCAGCCGATCCGAACGCAATCCTCACCGCAATGGAAGCCAAGCTGCTATGTGCCGATGTCTCCAGGCAGACCCACGACTCGATCGTGTCCCAGCTGACGAGCCTGCCAAAGAATGCTATGACCGACCAGAACAACCGCGTGCAAGTCAGGCGGCCAGAAGCCGACACGATTGCCGGCCTGCTGCTAGGCTCGCCAGAATTTCAGAGGAGATGAGCTACAGAAGTGGAAGAGCGCCCCTTAGGGCCGCAGTAGGGAAGTGGAAGAGCGGCCCATTAAGGGCCGCGTCGAGGAGCGTAAAGATCGCGGGCTTTAGCCGCCGTGAACCAAGCTAGCTAGAAGCTAGCAGCCAGGAGCGCATTCATGATCACTCGCCGCATATTCCTTCGCAACAGCGCCCTCGCCGTGGTAGGAACCGCCGCCGTCCCGAGCTTTCTCACCCGCGCCGCCTTCGGCGCCGTCGAAGGCACACCCAACAAGCGCCTGGTCGTGATCTTCCAGCGCGGCGCCGCCGACGGGCTCAACATCGTGGTCCCCTACGCCGAGTCGGAGTACTATGCGATGCGTCCTAGCATCAATATTCCACGCAACGCGGTGCTCGATCTCGACGGCTTCTTCGGACTCCATCCCTCCTTGTCCGCCTTTCAGCCGTTGTGGCAGCAAGGCCATCTGGCCATCGTGCATGCGGCTGGCTCGCCTGATCCCTCGCGCTCCCACTTCGACGCGCAGGATTTCATGGAGACCGGCACGCCCGGCGTGAAGATCACCGAAGATGGGTGGCTGAACCGAACCCTGCGCGACCTGCCGCCGGAGAAATCCGCTTTTCGCGCCATCGCTCTCGGCCCCTCGCTGCCCCGCATTCTCAGCGGGTCCGAGCCTGCGGTCGCCATGAACAACATCAATGACTTTTCTGTGGGCGGACGCACTCAAAAACCATCGCTGGCCGCGACCGCGTTCGAGGCGATGTACGACCACTCCTCCGACAGCGTGCTGCACGGCACTGGCGAGGAAACCTTCGATGCGGTAAAGATGCTGAAGGCTGCCGATCCGGGCAAGTACACGTCTGCTCCCGGCGCCAATTATCCCAAGGGACGCTTCGGCGAAAGCCTGCGCCAGCTGGCCCAGTTGATCAAGGCCAATCTCGGCGTGCAGGTCGCCTTCGCCGACATCGGCGGATGGGATCACCACGTCAACGAAGGGTCGACCGAAGGCCAGCTTGCCAACGTGCTCACTGACTTCTCGCAATCGCTGGCGTCGTTCTGGATCGATCTGGGAGATATCGCCGAAGACACGGTCGTGGTCACCATGTCGGAATTCGGCCGCACTGCCCACGAGAACGGCAATCGCGGCACCGACCACGGCCATGCCAATGTGATGTTCGTGCTCGGCGGCCCGGTGAAAGGCGGCAAGGTGTACGGCCATTGGCCCGGCCTCGATCAGTCACAACTCTACGAAGGCCGCGACCTGGCCCTGACCACCGATTTTCGCCAGGTCATCGGAGAAGCCGTCGTCCGCCACATGGGCAACAAAAACCTGGCTGCAGTCTTTCCTGGATACGACAACCAGCCGGGAAAATTCCTGAAGTTCTTGGGATAACGAGAACCACGTGCTAGCGACGAACCACGTGAAAGAGCGGCCCTTCGAGGGCCGTGTCGAGGGAACCGTGGTGGAAGAGCGGTCCTTTAGGGCCGCGTAATCCCCCCGAAGATCACATTGGGCTTTAGCCCTCGTGACTGCGCTTCTGTGCGGCGCTAAATGTCTACCAGCACGTCCCCGTTTTCGATTTTCAGAGGATAGACCGCGACCTTGGCATTGGCGTTGTGGACCGCAGCGCCGGTCTGGGGATCATACTCCCAGCCGTGCCAGGGGCAGACGACCTTGCCACCTTCGATCGTGCCCTGGCCGAGCGGCCCGCCCTGGTGCAGGCAGACATTGTCCATCGCCGAGTAGTGGCCGTCGATGTTGGCGATACAGATTTCCTTGGTGCCGCAAGGAAATTCTTTGGCCTCGTTGACGGCAGGAAGTTCGGATTGAGTGGTCAGTTTGGTGAAGGGCATGTGTTCGTCTTCGTAGTGAGACGCCGCCGAGCTACGCTCCGCCGGACAGCGGAGGCCGGCTATCCCAGATGAATAACATTACATCAGAGTTTTTTATGCTAAGAGCTAAGAGCTAAGAGCTAAGAGCTTATTTCGGCTGCAACGTCTGCGCGATCATCACCTGGCGCTTGAAGTTCTCTACCATATTCGGATCGAGCCGCACTTCGGTGGGCTTCTTGGCCAAAGTCATGGTATCGATTTTGTCCTGCAGCTTGAGCAGCGCGTAAAAAAGATTTTCCGGGCGCGGCGGGCATCCGGTCACATAAACATCTACCGGCACGATCTTGTCCACGCCTTGCAACACCGCATAAGTGTTGAAGGGCCCGCCGACCGAGGAGCACGCGCCCATCGAGATCACCCACTTCGGGTCGGGCATCTGGTCGTAGATGCGCTTGACCACCGGAGCCATCTTCAGCGTGACCGTGCCGGCCACGATCATCAGGTCGCTCTGCCGCGGGCTGGGGCGAAACACTTCCGAGCCGAAGCGCGCGATGTCGAAGCGCGCGGTGGACGAGGCAATCATCTCGATCGCGCAGCACGCCAGGCCAAACGTCATGGGCCACACCGCGGACTTCCGCGCCCAGTTGAAAACGTAGTCGACGGTCGAGATCAGGAAGTTCTTTTCAAACTTGTTCTGCAGCCAGGCCATGAATGGTCCTCGTTGGGAGCCTTCGAAACGGCGTACATAGGCAGTCTAGGTAAGGCTTCCAGCGGTGTCAATGCACCGGTTTTTGGGGTTGTCGCGCAGTTTAGCGATGGCCTTCTGACGGGCGTCATCGCAAACGACTGCGCGGTTCAGCCGGCGGAAGGATCTCGCGTGGACGGAGGTGTAAAATATAAAAGCAAACCTTATCCAGCATTTCTCTGTTTTCGAAAGGAATTCTCCCATGGCAACGTTGGAAGCCCCCGTCCGGCCGCGCACCAGCCTGCATGCAGGACCGTTTGTTACTGAGCCGTTTTTTGATTTCCGCAACGAAGAGAATGCTCGCCGCATGCGCGCTGCCATCGCCAAAGTTCGCACCCAGCTAGGCCGCGAGTACGACCTGATCATCGGCGGCAAGCGCGGCAAGACTGGCGAAAAGATCAAGTCGCTGAACCCCTCCAATCCGGCGCAGGTGGTCGGCCTTCATCAGAAGGCCGGTAGGGAGCACGTTGGGCCCGCGATCAAGGCCGCGCTTGAGGCCTTCGAATCGTGGGGCCGCACTACCGTGGAAGAGCGCGCCGGCCTGCTGTTCCGGGTCGGCGACCTGCTGCGCCAGCGCAAGATGGAATACATGGCCTGGCTCGTCTTCGAGGTCAGCAAGAACTGGGGCGAGGCCGACGCCGACGTCTCCGAGACCATCGACTTCTGCGAATTCTATGCCCGTGAGGCCCTGCGGCTGGCCAAGACGCAGACTCCCATCCAACTGCCCGGCGAGCGCGACACGCTGCACTATATTCCGCTCGGCGTGGGTGCGGTGATTCCGCCGTGGAATTTTCCTTGCGCCATTATGGCCGGCATGACGCTGGCTTCGATCGTCAGCGGCAACACCGTCATCCTCAAGCCTTCCAGCGACTCGCCTACGATCGCGGCCAAGTTTATGGAACTCCTGGAGGAAGCGGGCATGCCCGAGGGCGTGGTCAACTTCTGTCCCGGATCGGGGGCCACTTTCGGCGACGCCGTGGTTGCGCATCCGAAGACGCGATTCATCGCCTTCACTGGATCGCGCGAAGTGGGATTGAACATCAACAAAACTGCCGCAACGCAAGCTCCGGGCCAGCTCTGGATCAAGCGCACGATTCTCGAAATGGGCGGCAAAGACGCGATCATCGTCGATGCCGATGCTGACATCGATTCGGCGGTCGAGGGTGTCGCGCAAGCGGCGTTCGGATTTCAGGGGCAGAAGTGCTCAGCCTGCTCGCGGGCCATCGTCGACGAGCGCGTATACGACAAGTTTCTGTCGCAGCTCAAAGCGCGCGTGGAGAAGATCCAGGTGGGCGATGTGACCGAGAACGCGGCCATGGGCGCCGTGATTAATGAAGGCTCGATGAAGACCATCCTCGCCTACATTGAGCAGGGCAAGAAAGATGGACGGCTGATCACGGGCGGCGAACGCGTTCCCGGCGAAGGCTATTTCATCCAGCCGACCGTGATCGCCGATATTCCGCCGAAGTCGAAGCTGGAGCAGGAAGAGATCTTCGGCCCGGTGCTCGCCGTGATCAAAGCCCACGGCTTCGATCATGCGCTGGAAATTGCTAACGATACCGAGTTCGGCCTGACTGGGTCGGTCTATACCAGTTCGCGCGACAAGATCGAAATGGCCATCCGCGAATTCCACGTGGGCAACCTGTATATCAACCGTAAGTGCACCGGAGCGATGGTCGGCGCGCATCCCTTCGGTGGTTTCAACATGTCAGGGACGGACTCCAAGTCCGGCGGCCCGGATTATCTCTACCTGTTCACGCAGGCCAAGTCGGTGGGAGAAAAGATCGTCTGAGCTGAAGATCGGATTACGTGGGGACAGCCGAGTGCGGCTGCCCCTTTTTGTTGTTGCGGTGAAGCGTTTACTGCGCCACGCCCGCGGGCGGCTGCGGAGCGGCCCCTGCTGTAGTTGCCGCGGCGGCTTCGTTCAGGATGCGGTGATGGATCGTGAATAGCGCGAGCTCCAGCCGGTCCGAGACCCCGATCTTGTCGTAGACGTTGCGCAGGTAGTTCTTGATGACCTGCTCGGTCGTGCCCAGCTGCGTGGCGATCTCTTTATTCTTGTAGCCCTGCACGATCAATGCCACGATGCGCAATTCCTTCGCGGTGAGGCGATCGCGCACGCGCAATCCGACCATATCATTTTCGGTGAGTTCGCTGGGCACGGCGACATCCTGCACCCAGGTCTCGCCACGCGCGACCTTGCGCACGCAGTCCACCAGAGCTGCGCTGGTCACATTGCGATAGACCACGCCATGCGCGCCATTCGACATGTGCTTCTGTGCACTTTCGCCCGTGTCGGCCAGCACGATTACGCGCGTCTTCGCCTTGTTAGCGGCCTGGATGATCGCCGCAAAATCGTTATGGAATCCCGCCGCCGCCACCAGCACGGCGGCCCGGAATTTATCCAGCGCCATGAACATCTGTTCGGGAGTCTGCGCCTGCGCCACGATGCGCATCTCATCTTCGACCGCCAACACTTTGGCGATGCCCGCCCGGAAGATCGCCTGGTTATCCGCCAGAATCAGTTTGAGCATGTTGTCAACGCTCCCAGAAAAAGCTTGTTCAAAATCAGGAGTTCCTCACGAACTCGTATGAGTCGATCACGCAAGCCACCCCGCGCCCTTCGCCACCTTCTCCGGTTTCGTCGGCGCGCACCACCCGGCCTTTGCATTGGATGGTGACGTGTTCCTGACCGCCCGTCATCTCGGGCGGCAGCGTGATTTCAAATTCTACGGGCGATCCAATCTCCATCGCGGCATCGGCGCGAATGTACACGCCGGCGGCGCTGAGATTTCCGGTGACGCCTTTGGCGTCTCCGGTCTCACCCTTGTGAATCTTGATCGGCAGTTCCAACGGAAATCTTTTCCCGGTCCGTGCTTCTTCCCCCACGGTACCTCCTCTATGTTGGCCGGTTATGATGGTTTCGTCTGTAGGTGAGGCCAACCTCAAAGCAAGCTCCCAGCGGGCACGGGCCCACTTTTATGCTCAGGGTGGGTTATATCACGGAAAGTTACCGGTGTAAAAGCCTGATAACCCGTTAGTTAACGGTAACATCTAGGTTCCCCCGCCAGCCCAACCGGCTCACCGAACCCTCGCCGGCTATTTGTCACGAGGATCGAAATAAGGCGGAAATTCACCGCGTTTGCCGCAAACGATCAGTTCCGAGCCGAATTGTCCGCCATAATTGACTCCAAACAAGCGGTTTCGTATCTGGCTTTGCTTGAGAATGGGCCAGCGCAATATCGTCCCCAGGCGCTGCTTGAAACTGGCGGAGGCCTCGCGAAATTTCAGGAACCGAATGTCATCAAAACCGCAGATATCTAGCAGAGACGTTAAATTGGAACCCGCGAATCCGTACTCGTGCGACAGGGTCACATAGAGACTGGAGTTCGCGCATGGTCCCTCCATATTCGGCGTGCGCAGCAACAATGTGCCGCCCGGCTTCAGAGCCCAGTAAAGTGCATCCACGATCCAGAAAAGGGAATACTTGGGGATGTGCTCGATGACATGCGACATGTGGATGAAGTCGTACTGTTCTTTCTTGTCCCTGAGAAAATCTCCGACATTGTCCTTGATCTCATGCAGGGAAATGCGCCCCGGCGCCCACTGTCGAATATTTTCTTTGTGCTGAATATTGAAATCGGCGCCGGAGAGATTGCTATAGCCCAGTTTGAGGCAGGCGGCCAGAAACCATCCTCCGCCAAAGCCAATATCGAGGATGTTCGCATCCTTGTTCTGTGGCAGATGGGGTGCATACTGCTGTGCCGCAGTGAGTACGACGACGTCTTTTTGGATTTCGTCCCAATTGGGACGATGTTTCTCCGCCGCGTGACGGCGCGCCATGCGGCGATAGACTTCGGCGATAAACTCGTGCGGATCCATGGGATAGACTTGCCTGTGCTCGCGAACTAAGAATGTTAGCAGACCGCTGATTGCCGCCGGCGCATGCGCGCGCTGAATTTCTGTCAGAATACAAAGAGCGATTCCTTCCAGGAGAAGATCTTTATGCCGCAGGCTTTCGCGTGGAGACCAAATGTCGGCTCCTGCCGCCATCTAATGCCGGTTTCAATTTTGTTGTCGTGCGTCTTGGGAATTCAGTTCGGCGGATGCCCGACAGGCGTCGCGCAGTCGACAAGTGGGCAATCTCTGTCCCGGGCAGTGACGGGGAACGATCAGAAGCCTGCTTCCTCATCGCCTGCGCAGAATACGCCGGGCACCTCGTCAGCCGAGTCAATTTCTGCGCCGCCGGCCGGCGTTCTGGTCCAACTCAATGGCGCACTGGAACAGCTCGCGGCCAAGGTGTCTCCGGCGGTGGTGCAGATTCTGGTCACAGGCTACGGCCCGTTGCGCGAGCAAGACCGGTCGGAAACCGCATTCATCGTCCGCCAGCACGCTGTGGGTTCGGGAGTGATTGTCGACCCCAACGGCTACATCATGACCAATGCCCACGTGGTCGAAGGAGCACAACGCATTCGCGTGGCGCTGCCGCTGGCCGGCGATTCTTCGGGACAGGTTCCGGTCGGCAAGCGGCGCATTCTGGAAGCGCGCCTGATCGGCCAACACAAAGAGACCGATCTCGCGCTCTTGAAGGTAGACGAAACCGGGCTCCCCACGCTCTCCCTGGTAAGCCCACAACGGCCCCGCGTCGGTCAACTCGTATTCGCCATCGGAAGTCCCGAAGGCCTGCAGAACTCGGTCACCATGGGTGTGCTCAGCGCCCTGGCGCGCCAGCCCGATCCCAGCAAGGCGCTTACCTATCTTCAAACTGATGCTCCCATCAACCCCGGCAACAGCGGAGGGCCGTTGGTCGACATGAATGGCACGGTGGTCGGGATCAACACCTTCATCTTGTCCCAAGGCGGAGGCAGCGAGGGGCTGGGATTTGCCATTCCGGCGCGCGTGGTGGATTTCGTTTACCACAGCCTGCGCAAGTACGGGCACGTGCACCGCGTGGAAATTGGCGCGGTCGCGCAGGAGATCACCCCCGACCTGGCCGAGGGCTTGGCGCTTCCGCAGAAGTGGGGAGTCGTGGTCGTGGATGTGAAGCCCGACGGCCCCGCCGCGACGGCCGGTTTGAAAATTCAAGACATTATCCTCAGCGCTGACGATCGCCGCATCGAGACCCTGCCTTCGCTCTCGGCTGCTCTCTACCTGCACCGGCTGGATCAGCCGGTGAAACTGGAGATTCTTCGCGACAGAGAAAGAAAAACTCTCTATGTACCTGCCATCGAGCATCGCGATCACATGGACGAATTGCTGGACACCATCGATACCGATAACAGCCTGATTTCGCGGCTGGGGATTTTGGGAGTTGATGTCAGCGAGGAGATGAAATCGCGTCTGGACTTGAGAATCCCCTCGGGCGTGATCGTCGTCGGCCAAGCCGTCGATCTGCTGATGCCTGACACCGGCCTGCAGGCCGGCGACGTTATTCACCAACTCAACCGGTTACCGATCGACTCCATGGACACTCTCCGGGCTGCGGTCCGCAAACTGAAACCCGGCGACCCGGTCGTGCTGCAAGTCGAGCGCGACGGCGGCCTGATGTACGTCAGCTTCGAGATGGAGTAGGTGCCGACGTGAGCAGTTTCCTGTCCTGAGGAAATGCACGATCACGATCAGACCGTCGTGATCGGCGAATCATTTTGGAACAGGCACTTCAACCGCGATCCCTACCGAGCGGCGGCCATTTGATCAACCACTTTGAGTACTATTTGACGCAACTGGGCTTTGACGAGTTATCTATTTCGCTTTCCCACGCCGTCCGGGCCGGTTCGTTGAGAGGAGAGCATCGCGATCCTTTCGACCGCATGCTGATTGCGCAGGCCCAAAGCGAAAATCTGCCGATCGTCAGCAATGACCGGATCTTCGACGCGTATCACCTCCAGCGCATCTGGTAAGTCTTCTACTAAGTCTTATTTACTTTGCTGCCGCGCCAGCCGCTTTGTGGGCGGTTGCGCTCTCGATCACTTTCCCCAAGCCCGACGCGATCGTCTCCAAGACCTGTAGATCGTCGGCGGTGAAGGCATCCTGCCCGAACCGATAGAGGGCCAGCACGGCGGCGATTCCGTTGGCTCCTTCGATCGGCATCGCCAAGGCCGAGCGCAGCGTGCTGTACTTCGTGGGATCGTTTAAATATCCAGGCTCGACCGACGGGTTGCCATTCAGAATTGCCTTATGATTTTGCGCCACCCATCCAGAGAGCCCTTCTCCCAGCGGGATTTTCAACGAGGAAAAGAGGCGGAAATTCTCCCCGCTGACGAACGCAGGAATCAGGAAATCGTCTTTCAGACAATAGGCAGCCATCGATTCATGCGGCAGCAGATTTCTCAGGCGCACCCCGAGCAAGGAAAAAATATCCTCTACCTGCAGCGGCGCTCCCGGCTGACTGCTCAGTTGAAGAATCTCCTCCGCTGCACGCCGCGCAGCGACTAGCGCGGAGCTCACATCGGCAGAAGGACGCCTGGGAGCAGTTTCGTTCTCGCCTGCCGCCGCAAATCCCGCCGCCGGCGCCGAACCTCGTTCCACCTTGATGTCGGTGGACAGCTTGGCCATGGCTTCCCCGGGCTGGGTATGCGCCAGTTTTTCCAGTTCGATGTAGCGGCGGTTCAGAATCTCCACTACCCGCGGGTCGAAACCCTTGCCCGAATCCGCCACCACCTTCGCCATCGCCTCAGGTAACGGCAGGGCTTTGCGGTATTGCCGGTCCGAGGCCAGCGCATCAAAGCAATCCACGGCCGACAGAATGCGCGCGCCGATCGGAATCGCTTCCCCCGCCAGTCCGTAAGGATAGCCGCTGCCATCCCATTTCTCGTGGTGAGCGCGCACGATGGGCACCACCGGATACGGAAAATGTACTCTCTCCAGAATTTCCGCCCCCACGACGGGATGGATTTTCATCTTGTCGAACTCTTCCGGCGTCAGACGACCGGGCTTCGAAATGATGTGCTCGGGCACGGCCAGCTTTCCGATGTCATGCAGCACCGACGCTGCGCGCAAAGCCTCGGTCTCATCTTCCGAGAGTCCCAGTTCTTTTGCCAGCTCCATCGAATAGATGCGCACGCGCTGCAAATGCTCGCCTGTGGTTTCGTCTTTTGCTTCGATCGCCAGCGCCAGCGCCTCGATCGTGCGCAAATGCAAATGCGAGACCTGTTCGGCGTGTTGCTTCTCGGTTTCCAGCTTGCCGAGATACAGGCGATACGAGCGGTACATCAAGTAAATCGGCGGTAAAACCAGCAGCGAAGATTGCCATCCGATGTGCGCGTTCAGGAAGTGCACCAGCCCCGCCACCGCCGCTCCCACCATGTAGTACGGGAAGGACCAAAGGAAGCTGTCGTTCCAGACCTTGGGCACCGGTTTATCTTCCGTCAGCCCAATAATCGTCGACATCGCCGCGGTATTGCAGCCGAACTGGGTGATGGCAGCCACCAGCAGGGCCAGCGGTCCGGGCGCATGAAGAATGTAGATCGAGACCAGGTGGTAAACCCCATAGGCGATCGCACCGGAAACCGTCAATTGCGACCAGTTGAACAGGAACTGCACCAACTTGACGCGTTGCTTTCGCTTCCAATAAGCCTGGCCCAGCGTGCTGGCCAGCACAATCAGCAGGGTCTCCGGCAAGCCCAGTTCCAGAATTCCCAACAGGGTGAAAAGGAAATTTACCGAGAGCGTTCCCTCCACGCCCGGTAGAATCACCTTCAGCGGCGAAGCCAGAAGCGCGGCAATCAGGTAGCAAGCGAACTTGAGCGGATCATTCGATTGCCAATGGAACAGCGAGAGGAGGAAACAACTGCATCCCGCCAGCGCCATGGCGGCGATGAACGCACGGGCACCAATGGAGCGAACCCACGACATAGAAGTGCTTAAATTTTCAACGATTTGCGGGGTCGTGTCCGCCCAAAAAGGAACGACTCAGTTACCATCGTTTTTTCCCGAGAAATCAGCCAGTTTCAAGCCCGGCATCCCTTGCTCCAGGCTTAGCCCTCCCTGATTCCCGCGACAAACTGTCCCGCGCCCCGCGGGCGGGACAAAGTGTCCGCTGAATTCCGCAACACTTCCTCCTAACTTATTCATAAGCAAGGGTAATCAGCTTCCCGTTTGGCCTTGCAACTGCTCCCTCCATAGTCACCAAGCCGTGGATTACGTACCTTGGGCGACCTTGTGGGGGAATCATGAAGAGGTTTCTGGTTCTGTTGTTTCTGATCGCCACCGTGAGCGTGGCCTCGGCGCAGAATAATTCCAAGATCGCGCCGGAATTGCAGGGTTATAAGGGAACGCAGCCGGTCAATGTGATCGTGCAGTATGCGCCCGGAACGCAACTGAATTGCAGTGGCCTGCTCGGGCTGGTGGATTGCCTGGTAAATGACATCGTGAGTCTGGGCGGGCAGCTCCTGGCGCCTCTGCCTCTGGTCGACGGCCTGCTGGCATCACTCGACGGTCAGGGAATTGCCAGCCTTTCGACTCACTCCAATGTCGTATATATCAGTTCGGACCGCCCGCTGAGTCCGACTCTGAGTAATGCCGCACCGGCCATCAACGCCGAGTATGCGTGGCAATCCGGCTACACGGGTTCAGGAATCGGAGTGGCGCTCATTGACAGTGGCGTCAACGGCTCTGCTGACCTGAATGGCGGTTTTTTAGGATCGTCGCGCGTGGTCTACAGCCAGAGCTTCCTGCCGACGAACTCAAGCGCCGGCGACCAGTATGGCCACGGCACTCACATCGCGGGACTGATTGCGGGCAATGGAGCGAATTCCACCGGTCCGCAGTACTCGCGCACTTTCAAAGGTATTGCGCCAAATGCGAACATCGTGAACTTGCGCGTGCTCGATCAGAACGGCGAAGGCACCGATAGCACAGTCATCTCCGCAATCGCGGAAGCCATTGCCCTGAAGTCCCGGTTCAACATTCGCGTCATCAATCTGTCGGTGGGCCGTCCGATTTATGAAAGTTATAAACTCGATCCCCTCTGCCAGGCGGTGGAAGGGGCTTGGAAGAACGGCATTGTCGTGGTTGTCGCGGCGGGCAATAACGGACGCTATGAGCCCACCAGCGGCTATGGCACCATCACCGCGCCCGGCAACGATCCTTACGTAATCACCGTGGGGGCGATGAAGCCGGAGGGCACGCCGACGCGCCTCGACGATCTGATGGCCAGCTACAGCTCAAAAGGCCCGACCGCGCTCGATGCCGTTAGCAAGCCTGATCTGGTCGCCCCCGGCAATCTGCTGGTCTCGCTCGCGGTTCCCGGATCCACGCTCTACAACGAATATCCCGGCAATCAGGTTCCTTATAGCTACTACGTGAATAACGGCAGCAGCGCCTCATCCACCAACTATTTCACGCTCAGCGGCACCAGCATGGCCGCCGGCGTCGTAAGCGGGGCCGTCGCCGATCTGCTGCAGCACACGCCCAGCCTCAATCCCGATCAGGTCAAAGCCCGGTTGATGAAGACGGCTTGGAAATCTCTGCCCGCCTATAGCAGCGTGATCGACCCGACCACCGGCATCACTTACTCCGACCAGGACGATGTCTTCACCGTAGGCGCCGGCTATATCGATGTCGAGGCTGCTCTCAGCAATACCGACTTGGCGAAGGGAACTGCCATGTCGCCGATCGCTACCTTTAACGGCAGCTCCGACACCGTCAATCTGAACGCGAACTCCTCGGCGGTGTGGAACACCGCTTCCACATGGTCCTACGCGAATGTGTGGGGAACGTCCCAGTTCGTCACCGGTACTACGGCGGCTTCCGTCTCCAGTGCCAATTCCGCCAGCAGTCCTCTCTGGGGAAACAATGCCATGTGGGGCACCAACGCCATGTGGGGCACGAACGCGATGTGGGGAACCAACGCCATGTGGGGAACCAATGCTATGTGGGGCACGAATGCGATGTGGGGTACCAACGCGAGCGCAGGAGAGCAATAAAATTCCACGTAGGGGCGGACGCACTTCGCCCGCCCCGCGAGCGCAGCGGGCGCCCCGGACAATAAGTGACGAAACATGTCCGGGGCTACATTTTCATCTCGGCCTAATGTCCCACCCCGCTGGTGCGCAGCGCGGCTCGCAATTCCGCAGCCTTGAATCCAAACGGCCCCGGCCTGCTCTTGTACGCGATCTTCCCATTGCGATCGATCAGATAGAGCCGATCGGGCCATGCCGTGTACGCGCTTTCGGTTGAATTGCCGAATTCATCCAGCACGGCCGGAATCTCGATTCCCAGCTTGCGCACGCACGTTCCCGCAACCGAAGCACGCTCATCTTCGTTCCGCGGGCTGGCAAACACCACCTTGTCGTGGACGTTGCTCTCCATCTGCCAAACATCGCTGGGATGAGCCTCGGTGATGTACACCACCAGAAATTCGACCTGATTCCGATATTGCTCGTAGAGCTTGTTGAGAGCGGGAACCTCCCGCCGGAACGGCGGTCAGGTATAGCTGCCGAAGATCAGAACCACCGGCTTGCCTTGCGCGGTCAACGATGATAACTGCACTTGCGCGCTCTTATCCAGCTTGGCCAGTGTAAAGTCCGGCGCCAAATCGCCAACCTGCAGCGATCCGGCACGTGCCTGCGTCCACAGCGTTTCGAAAGGCAAGACCAGAAACGCGACTGGCCCGGGGATTCGCGCCATCACTGACGCAAACCGTTCTGGAGGCTGTCGCATGACGGAATAGATGCCGGCGCAAGCGGCGAGCCACAGCACCGCAATGACGCAGACAGTGGTGATCAACGGCTTTTTCGCAGACTTCAGCCCCAGATTCATGTCAGACAGAACCCCAGAGAAATGCGCCGATTATACGGGCACAAGAAAGAAGATCAATAGTTGGAAAGTAGTACTGGAATGGTGCGCGTCATCGTGATGTTACGACGGTTGACGATTAAGTCAGTCAATGTAGATCGTCCGGTGGCCGCATTTCCACAGGTAAAGACACTTCGGCGAACGAAAATGTGAATGTTGTTCCGCCCACCTCATCTCACACACATCAGGACACGTACGCACTAGCGGTGCCGTTACGGTAATCCGCTCGTCGGACTGAGACACGGTAGTGCCGGCGGCTTTGCTGCCGGGCGAGCCCGGTTCGTGCGAACAACAACATGGGTCAACGTTTTGCTGCCCTTCTGGCGGAAGGCGGAATGAGTATGTAAACGACCGACTAAGGCTAGATCCTCCGCAGCCTTTGCACTCAAATTGCGACTGCCTTGCACTGTCTAACGCTGCCTGCACCAGTAATTGAGGCCCGTCAATCGCACTGACAGAGTCAACGCCGCCATCCGAGTGAATAGTCACCCTGAGATGGACATCTCCAAAAACGAGGGCCTGTCGTGCGAGCGGTGGATAAACAGGCGGGAACAACTTGCCCAAAACAACCTCCGGCTTGACCTCTCCGTCTTGCGTTTGAACCTGCGCCGTGAGCCTTCGAGGTAGGAGTACCAGAGCGATAACACCGAGCAGGGCTAATACGACGCGAGCACCGCAGAATTGCATATGCATGGCTGCATTATAGGGCTGCGGAAAGACCTAAGTGTTGAAACCACGGTCCACTCATCAACCTTCTCCGTCCCTTAGAATGCGCCCCCGCCGCCGCCGCCAAATCCCCCGCCGGAAAAACCTCCACCGCCACCGAATCCGCCTCCGCCAAATCCCGATCCCGTCGAGCTCGCCCGCGGCGCCGAGACAAAAACTTGATGCATATCCGTCGCCATGCCGTGCATTGAGCTGGCAAAGAAAATCGGATTGAACATCATCCCAGCCGCATAACCGCCCGGCGCAACGTACCAGCTGGGCGGATCTTTCACGATGCCGGCAAACGCCTGCGCCCAGTGATGCTCCACACCCAGCGCCATGGCATACGGCAGATATTTTTCAAAAGTAGTCGGCGGCATCAGCTTCAGCCGCTCTCCGTCCACCCGATTCATGAACTCCTGGAAGCCTAGCACCGCAATGTGAGTCCTCGCTCCTTTGAGGGTCTTGGCCGTCATCACCCGCGCAAAAAGCCACCAGATGACGAGCGAGATCGCGACGCAAAGGACCATCAGTGGAATCGAGCTGAAGAAGTTCGCCCATCCCAGGTACTGAAAAACGGCGAGCCCGGCCAGAATCCCGACTCCGGCGACCACGCTGTATCCGTTGGCGGAATCGGGATCGAGCAGGTACATGCCCTTCGTCTTCAGCGCCGACATGATGTCTTCGCGAATGGGCGGAATGGCCGTATAGAAGCGGTTCTTCAGGCTGGAGAGCGGGATGTCGTCGCCTGCGGCAAAAACATTTTCCAGCATCACTCGCTCGTGCGGTTCCAGATCCGTGCCCCACTGCTGGCGCGGTTTCAGCAGGTGAAAAATATAATCTTTGTGGGTGAAGACCAGATTCTTCTCGGCAGTTTCTTCGATCTTGAGGTAGCCTCGCACCGCCAGATCGACGATGGTCGATGTGATGTCGCGGGGATGGATGGCATCTTCGAGCAGCGTTCCCGCCTCTGCTGGAGATATTCCTGCCGGCGGCTCGTACATAGGCGCGACCGACATGCCCGGGTCCGGATCACGCCCCTTATACCACCACAGCGCGAACATCACGCCCAGCGTAACCAGCGGCAGAAACAGTACGGGATTGCCACCGACGAACCACAAAAATCGCGTAAATGCGCCCGGCTCTTTGAGGATGCCCTGCGGAATGTAAACGTCAATAGTCAGCCCGCCGCGCATGGGCAACGGGGCGTTGGTGGCAAACTGCACATCCGCTCCGTTTACCTCAGCAGACGCGTTTCGTTCGCTGGATCCGTAAACGCCAGTGAACGCCTGGGCACGCAGCGATCCGGCCGCGGCCGCGGGAAAATGCACCGTCGCTGCCGCGTGATCGATTGGCACTGGCCAATCGTTGCCGGTCACGTTCCAATAAAATTCGGCGTAGTCTTTGAAGAATCGCGTGCCATTCCGTACCCGGTAGGTGATCTCAACCGTGCGCGTCGCATCGACCGCGTCGGGAATATAAATCTTCAAATCGCGTTCGTGATTCGCGACCGACGATTCATATTTCAGCTTGCCGCCTTCGCCGTCGGTGACGCTCTGGACTTCGAGGAACAGCTCGTAATTCGTGTCGTTGGGGCCGGGATACTCGATCGGAATCATGCGATGAATCCCGTGCCACTCTCCCACAAACGCCACGGAAATTCGCTCGGTCACCAGCGCGCTGCCATCTTCATTGACGGTAATGTTGTCCTGAAAGTCCGAAACCCGCCAGGATTTCGCGGCGGCGATGCCCGCGAAGGCGCAGAAAAAGATTGCGAGCGCAACCGTTTTTCGGAAGGTTTTCAAATTACCCAATTTCCAAATTACGCAATTACTCAATTTCCCATTTACCAAATTACGAAATCCCTCAGAACTTGACCTGCACCACCTCGCGGTCGGCCGCGTTCGGAGTCTCAAAGAATTGCCGCTGCGTGAATCCGAACATGCCCGCGAGGATGTTGGTCGGGAAGGATTGAATTTTCGTATTCAGGTCGCGCACCACCGCGTTGTAATAGCGGCGCGCGTTCTGAATCTGGTCTTCAGTCTGGCTCAGCGATCCCTGCAGCTGCGTGAACTCCTCGGAAGCTTTGAGCTCGGGATAGTTCTCGGCCACCGCGAACAGGCTTTTTAATGCTCCCGTGAGCTGATTTTCCGCCTCGGCCTTGTCACCAGGAGTGGTCGCCTGCATCGCCTGGGAGCGGAATTTGGCGATGTTCTCAAACGTGCCTTTTTCGTGCGCGGCATATCCTTTGACCGTCTCCACGAGGTTGGGGATCAGATCATGCCGCCGCTTCAGTTGTACATCGATGTCGGACCAGGCCGAATCGCAGCGCACACGCAGCTGCACCAGGCTGTTGTACATGCCGACGACGACCACGAGGATTACGACAAGAATTACCAGGATGATGATGCCGGCCATTTGCGTCCTTTCTGCCTATGCGAATGGAAAACTGGAATTCAATGGGACGTTACCACAGAAAGCGGCAACCTCAAAGTGAGCTGGCTTGATGGGAAGGGGAGAAACGAGAGTACCGAGTACCGAGTACTGAGTACTGAATACTGAGTGCTGAATACTGAATACTGCCCACTGCGTACTGAAAAGCTATCTCATAAATCGGTTTTGAAAGGGCTCGGCTTCAGCCGAGCCGTCTGGCGCCGCGAATGACGCGGGCTTTAGCCCCTGTGGGCACAGGTAGCTTGCTTTCCAGGTTCAATATGAGACCGCTTCTGAGTAACGCTTCCTACTGCTGCGGCGCGAAATAGCCCTTGCGCGAGCGCACCTGCAGATCTTTCTTCAGAGATGAGATCTCGATCGACCGATAGCGACCGTCGGCATCGAAATCTGCCGGCTTGTACGAAACCACATATTGGCTGCGCAATTCGTCTTCGATCGCGGCGAACGAGTGCGTGATGTCCTTCATCTTGAACGGGAAGAAGGCCCGCCCGCCGGTAGCATCTGCCAGTTGCTCAAGCACTTTGTCGCCGCGCAGCACCAGGCCGCTGTCATCGGTCGAGATGGCATAAATGATCACGTCCGCGCGCTGCGCCATCTCGATGGCCTGGGCCCGGGAATATTCGCTCTGATTATCCTCGCCGTCGCTCACGATAATGATGGCCTTGCGCACCGGCCGATCCGGACGGTCTTTCAGAAACTTTTCTTTGCAGGCGCGGTACACGGCGTCGTAAAGCGCGGTCCCGCCTCCATTGTGCAGGCGGTGCACGGCCCAGTAAAGCCGGGAATAGTTGTCGGTGAAGTCCTGGGTCATCAGGCTATGGCTGTTGAAGCCCACCACGAACGCCTTGTCGAAGCCGACGCGAAGGGCGTGCTGCAGGAAGCTGGTGGCCGCGTCCTGCTCGAAATCAAAGCGGCTGTCCACCGAGCCGCTTATGTCGATCAACAGCCCCAGATGCAAGGGAAGGTCGGTCTGCCGGAGAAAGTTTATGATCGCCTGCGGCGGCTTATGGTCGTCGAGAATGCTGAAGTCATTTTCATTCAGGTCACGCACGAACTTGCCATGCTTATCGGTCGCAATGAACAGCACGTTGACTTCATTGACCCGGGAATGAAGCGTAACCAGCGCACCTTGTGGATCGTCGTAATTGCTGCTCGCGGCGGCGTAGTTAGGCGCGCCGGAAACGTACGCGGACTGTGCCTGCATCTGGCCGGTCGCCAAAAAGGTTGCCACAGCGACCAGAAAAAGTCCGAAAATGCGGTGCGTGTACTTCATGCCCAAAGCATCCAATTTTTTCACTCTAATCCGCGTTCCAGCACACTCCCAAACTATCGGATGCACGCTGGGGGCCGAAATCGGGGGTTTCTATGGAGCGCTATCTGATTGACTGTAGGAGCGCGCCGCACAGGTGCCAAGTTACAAAAGGAGCACACGTTTGGTCATGGCACAAAACATGCAAACTAAACCACTTCCGGCGTCCCAAGCCCCTTCCCGAGCGGCGCCGCTGCCATTAGCCAATCGGGTTCGGGGTTTAACATAGTCGCACGAACTTTACGAATTTTTCCTTAAAATCTTTTTCGAAGGAGTGTGTGATGAAGAAGCTCATCGTGTGTTTGCTGGTGGTTTTGCTGTCGAGCCTGGCGGCCTTTGCCGTGGACGACGAGCGCGAGGAAGACCGGGTCAAAGACGCGGGTGTGGTGCTCAAAGAAATCCTGAATATTCCCGACGACATTCCCCAGGATCTGCTCGACAAGGCCGAGTGCGTCATCATCCTGCCCTCGGTGAAAAAGGGAGCGTTTGGAATCGGCGGCAGCTACGGCCGCGGCGTGATGTTGTGCCGCAGCGGCCAGCACTACAAGGGCGGCTGGGGAGCTCCCGCGCTGTACGCGCTCGAAGGCGTCAGCATTGGATTCCAATTGGGTGGGCAGGCCACCGATTTCGTTCTTCTCGTCATGAATCCCAAAGGGGCGCAGTCGCTGCTGCACAGCAAGGTGAAGCTGGGCGCGGATGCCTCGGCTGCGGCCGGACCCAAGGGCCGCACGGCCGAGGGCGCTACCGACATCGTGATGGAGGCGGAGATTCTCTCCTACTCGCGCAACAAGGGCCTGTTTGCCGGGGTCTCGCTGGAGGGCTCGACCCTGCGCTCCGATGGCAGCGCCAATGAGAAGCTCTACGGAAGAAAATTGAGCGCGCACGACATCATTCGCGGTGGCAAAGTCGGCGTGCCTGCCTGCGCGCAACCGCTGGTCGCGCTGCTCGACAAGAAATCTCCCGTCAATAAATCTGACCCGAAGTCGCTGGAATAATCTCGCATCCTCTGTGCCCTCTGGGGTTGAAGGAAGTTTCCGCAGAGGGCACAATTGCGTGGCATGGAAATCAAGCAAGCCAAGGGCGATCCGGTTCGTTGTTCGTGGGCCAGCGGCGAACTGCTGGTTCGTTATCACGATAAGGAATGGGGCGTTCCGGTGCACGATGACCGCACGCTATTTGAGTTCCTCATTCTCGAAGGCGCGCAGGCCGGACTGAGTTGGAGCACGATTCTCAACAAGCGGGAGAACTATCGGCGCGCTTTTGACGGATTCGATCCTGCGCGCGTCGCGCAATACGGCCGGCGCAAGACCAAACAACTCCTGGCTGACGCGGGAATCGTTCGCAACAAGCTCAAGATTGCGTCAGCCATCGAGAATGCGAAAGCCTTCCTGCGCGTGCAGGAGGAGTTCGGCAGCTTCGACCGCTACCTCTGGCAGTTTGTCGGCGGTAGGCCGCGCGTGAATCCGTGGAAAATCCGGAAGCTACCTGCGCGAACCGCCGAGTCTGACGCGATGAGCAAAGATTTGAAGCGCCGCGGGTTTAAGTTCGTGGGATCCACTATCTGCTATGCCTTCATGCAAGCCGTCGGCACGGTGAACGACCACGCGGCCGACTGTTTTCGCTACAGGCAGTTGTGCTAGTGGATCCAGGGGAGTGGTGAAGCAGTGGGCAGTGAACAGTGGTCAGTGTGGTCCATGTCTGATTTACTGACCACTGACCACTGACCACTGACCACTTTTATCTCTTGCTGATCGCGCTGGCTGTCAGATAGACCGCAACCAGCCCTAACAAGAGAATCGCGCCTTCCACGCGTGTGGACCATACGTGCAGGGCGTCGAACTGCATGCGCGCGGGATTGTCGAGCGGGACCTGGGCGAAGTTGCCGACCTGTGCCCGAAGCGTGTCCATGCGCGGGATGATCCAGAACTGCGAGAACAGGGTCAGAGCGAGCATGAGTACGATGAGCACGTTGCGCATCGCGAAGGCATGTGCCGTGCCATCGGTGAGGCGGCTGTAGAGCAGGGAACTGAACAGGAAGACGATGCCTGAGAAGATAGCGATCCAGTGCAACTTGCCCAGCGCGCGTCCGACCACATTGCCGGCAAGATGCGTATCGGGCAGAACGCCGAAAGCCGTCGGCGCAAGCACGAACGCGAAAAAGATCAATCCGCCGATCCATAGCACCAGCGAGAGCACCATGACGAAGCGCAGGAAGGACATGACGGGAATTATATGCTCCAGGGGAGACTAAAGACCTTAATCGCGGAGAACGCGGAGAAACGGACGCGGAGGGCGCAGAGAGCAGAGAAAAGATAACGGCGGCTGACTACTACCACTAAACACTGATCACTGACCACTGACCACTGACCACTTCTTCTACACCGGCACGGCAACGTTCTCGATAATTTCTTTCAGCACCTGGTCCGATTGCTCCGATTTCTTCAGCGTCGAGGCGTAGAGGCCGTTGACGACCACGCGGTGGGCGAAGACCGGAACGATCAGCGGTTTGAGATCGTCGGGAGTGCAGAACGTGCGCCCTTCCAGGAACGCCATCGCCTGCGCGGCGCGATACAGAGCTTGCGATCCGCGGGGCGAGACGCCCAGCGACAGGAATTCGGATTCGCGCGTGCGGCGCACGATTTCGAGAGCATAATTCACCAGCGAATCGTCCACTCGAACATTCTTGACCGTTTGCTGCATCTCGATCACGTCTGCGCCGGTGAGAACGGGATGCAGATCGTCCAAATGCGCGGCTCCGGCTTCGGAGCGCAGGATCTGGCGTTCGGCCTGCGCATCGGGATATCCCATGCGCACGCGCATCAGGAAGCGGTCGAGCTGCGATTCGGGGAGCGGATAAGTTCCGTGATGTTCGACTGGATTCTGCGTCGCGATTACCAGAAAGGGCTGCGGCAATTCATAGGAGCGCGTCTCGACCGTGACCTGGCCTTCGCTCATTGCTTCAAGCAAGGCGGACTGCGTCTTGGGCGTGGTGCGGTTGATTTCGTCGGCCAGCAGAACATTCGTGAAGACCGGACCGCGCTTGAACTCGAATGCCTGCTCGGCGGCAGAATAGACCGAGATGCCGAGAACGTCGGAGGGCAGCATGTCGCTGGTGAACTGCACGCGCTGGAAAGTGCAGTCGATGGCGCGGGCGAGCGCCTGTCCGAGGGTGGTCTTGCCGACTCCGGGAACGCCTTCGATGAGCAGGTGTCCGCGGGCGAAGATGCTGACCAGGGCGAGGCGAACCACGTCATCCTTGCCGCGGATCACGCGGAGGAGCGCCTTTTCCAGTTCGGCGGCTTTGTGAGATACAGCGATGGCGGTCTCGGGAGACATCTCTTCAATTCTACTAGGCTGCACGGAATGGGTCGGAGTTACGGGAGTCACAGGAACTAGCTCTCAGCTATCAGCAAAGAAAAACAGATTCCACAGAACCAGCTCTCAGCTATCAGCTAAACACCAACTGCGGCACTTAGTTGAGAACGTGAGTGTCGCTGGAGCTTGCAGCGGTTTTAGCTGACAGCTGAGAGCTGATAGCTGAAAGCTTTTATTGCATAAACTCCGCGGGTCTTCCGGTCAGGCGCTCGATGCGCTTGGCAATCGGAGGATGCGTGGAGAACAGGCTGCCGAAGTTCATTCCTAGCAGCGGCTGGATGATGAACAGGTGCGCGGTCGATGGAGTCGCCTGCATCGGAATGCGGCGCGAATAGGCGTCGAGCTTTTGCAGAGCGCTGGCTAACGCGTACGGATTGCCAGTGAAGTGCGCACCAGTTGCGTCGGCCTGATATTCGCGGGAACGCGAGACGGCGAGCTGAATCAGGCTCGCCGCGATGGGGGCGACGATCAGCATGAAGAGTGCGGTCAAGCCTCCGCCGCCACGGCCTTCGCGGTCGCGTCCGCCGAAGCCGCCGAAGATCATGGCCCAACGTCCCATGCTGGCGAGCATGGTGATTGCGCCGGCAATGGTAGCCGCAACTGAACTGATGAGGATGTCGCGATTATTCACGTGTCCGAGTTCGTGGGCGAGGACGCCTTCGAGTTCCTCGTCGTTGAGCAACTGCAGAATGCCGTGGGTCACCGCGACTGAAGCGTGGCTCGGATTGCGTCCGGTGGCGAAGGCGTTGGGCGACTCGGTCGGGATCACGTAGATCTTGGGCATGGGGATGCCGATTTTTTGGGTCAGTCGCTCGACCGCTGCGTAGGCGCGCGGCAGTTGCTCGCGCGTGACGGGCTGCGCCCGATACATGGCCAGCGCGATCTTGTCGGAATAGAAATAAGAGACGAAGTTCATGACGACGGCGAAGGCCAGCGCGATGAACATTCCGTTTTGACCGCCGAAGGCGCGTCCGATGAACAGCAGAAGCAGCGTGAGAGCGGTCAGCAGGAACGCGGTCTTGAAAGTGTTTCCCATAAAGTCAGTGGCCAGTGGTCAGTTGCCAGCTTTCGGGAAAGCTCGCATCTGAAAACTTCGGCCTAGGGGATTGGATGTTCCGAACGATGGCGAGATGCAAGGGCACCATTTTGGGAAAAATCCGGCTTGCGGATCGGGAGTACCCCCCCTCCCCCCTGGTCCATTGGAATCTATGACTTAGGCCCAGTTGCTCGAATAAAATCTTGGGGCTCAATAGCTTACGGGTAAAATCCTGGGAAATAAGGAGTTAGCTTGCCCCGTTTACCTCCCGGCCACGTTCGATGATCGCTGTTTTGGGCTGTGGACGTCAAGGACCGTGGTCACAGGAGTTCGGATTTCGGACCGCAGAGCTCAGGATCGGAAGAGGGGCTTTCGAATGCGTTTGAGGCGTTTCTCGCTCGCCTTTTGTGGGTTGATGAGCGTTATCGAGATGTCTCAACAGTTATCCGCGACTGCGATGGATTGAATCTTCATTTCCTCACGATAAAATTCTTGTTGCTGGTCACTGTTCCAGTGGGGATCGTGACGACGACCGGCCCGGACGTAGCGCCGCTCGGGACCATTGCCGTCATGTAGGTGTCGGAGGCGACATAAAAGCTTGTTGCCGGAACCCCGTTGAAGGTCACGCTGGTTGTTCCGGTGAGGCCTTGGCCCAGAATCTGCGCCGTCTGGCCGACCCCGCCGGTAGCGCGAACGAAGGTGATGAACGGGCCGAGTCCGAGATTCAGGCTGAAGACGCTGCCTCTGGCGTATATGCCGCCCTGCCCCGAAGCGCCGTAGAGCTGCCCGTTAGTGTGCTGCATCAAGCCTGTATTCACGTCGACCAGATGAGGAGCAGCATCCGTGAAATCGTATATGACGGAGTAATTGCCGCTTGAATCGATTTTGTAAATTCCGCCATGGTGGTCTGTGCCCGCGCCAAAGGCCGTTCCGTAAAGATTGCCGTCCGTGGCCTGCATAATATTCACTGGACCAGACAAATCCGAGCCGCTCAGAAATTCATAAACAGGGCTGATCGTCCGCGTCGCATTCAGCATGAACACCGACCCCGCATGTGCCGCTCCACCGGCGGAGGTGGTGCCGTAGATGTCTCCGTTGGTCGCTTGAATGAGCGGAGAAGATGGATGTCTGTCGTTTGTGCAGTCCATCAGCAGCGATCTTAAGACGTTTCCCGTCAACTCCGCGTTGAAGACCGCCCCGCACTGATCGGTTCCACCCCAGCCGTTGGTGCCCCACAGGCCTCCGTCGGAAGCCTGCATCGGCGAGGCGAAAGAGTCCTTGCCCTCTGTGGCCGTGACGAAGGTCTGAATCGTTGTGAAAACGCCCGCAGGCGTGAATCGGTAAAGCGTGCTCCGTCCGCATCCGAGCGGACAAAATCGGGGACAGACGGGACGTACACCATTTTTATGGTGATCAGGCAGGGGGAGTCGATCTCCTATCTCTCTCCCGTCCGCCTCTTACCCTCCATCATGACCCTTCTCAATATCCGGTTGATTCGCGTCTGGTAACCCGGGCCTTTGGACTTGAACCAGTCGACCACTTCGGTATCCACGCGCAACGAGATCCTCCGTTTGCGTGGACGGTTCCAGCGCGCCTCCGCGCCCGTCTCCTCATCAGCCAGCGATAACAAGTCGTCCTCAACCGATGCCCGCAGCTCGATTGCTTTCCCTGGCCGCGACCGTGCCTTTCGACGCTTTGCTTTCTTAAGCTTAGCTGTCATGACGTTATTGTACAGCCGCCACCGCCATGACGATGTGTTCCCGCGGGAACATTGTGCGCGGAGGCTTCGTCCCCGCTCTTCCACGGTCCTTCAATGCGAGGGCGAGGACGCCCTCGCGACAGCCGGCGGGACGCCGGCGCTACGGTCGAGCTTCGCTCGACGGACAGCCGAGGGCGGCTGTCCCCACATTCTGGAGCTAGGTTTGTTTTGCGGATTCGCGTTTCAGGGCGCGCTGGAGGGTTTGGTCGAGAGCGGCCTTGGTTTTTTCGTATTCCTGCTGGGAGATGAGGCCTTGCTTGTGCTCGACTTCGAGGTCGAAGAGTTCGTCTTTTAGAGCTTGCAGCAGCATGGAAGAGCCGGCGGCGGGTTGCGGGCGCGGTTCGATAGCGCGCGGGCGAGTTGCGTGAGGTTCGGCAATGGCAAAGTCATCGTCCTCGCGAATGGCGGAGAATCCAGCTCCGGCGCGGGCGAGGCGGTTGGCGGCTTGCTGGCGCGAGGCGATGATGACGCCGCCGATGCCGAGCGCGGCGGCAATGCCAGCTAAAATCCACCAGCGATATTTCTGTAAAGGATCGGGAGCGTCAATGGGGGGGCCGAGTCCGCCGCCGGGCCGGGTGTCATTTTGCGCGGAGGCGCCCTGGCCGGATTCGCCTTCCTCGCCCGGAGTTTGCAGCGTGCCTTCGCCGGTGAGCTTGAACGCCATGGACTGGCCCAACCGAGTGTTGGAAGCGACTTCGACGTTGGCATCGGGCTGGCCGGGAAATGGCGTGCTCTGATAAACCGCGCCGGGAGCGGCGTCGAAGGTCATGGACTTGGGCGCGATCGCGACGAAATGTTCGAGCGGGTAAACACTCTTGGGATCGATGTTAGCGCTGCCCGTGTAGGGCATGGTATAGACAACGTTAAAACGGGTCTCACCGGGACGCAGCGGGAAAAGAAATGCGTAGCGGTTCTTGGCGTTGTCGCCTTCGGGGACGGGAGCGGACTTGACGGGCTGACCGCCGGCGGTCATGGCCTGGCCTTCGCCGATCTGGGCGCCATCGGGCACGTAGAACTCGAGATTGTGCTCATTCATCTGGGTGCGCGGGGGTTTGGAATTGTTTTGCACGGCGAAAGTGCGCTCGACCTGCAACTGTCCCTGAGCGGCCTGGAAGCGCATGATGTCGGCGACGACCGAGATGCCTTCGAGTTTCTTGGCGACATCGTAGACCTCGACTTCGACCGAGGTGGTTCCGGGAGGGGCCATGCGGTGATAGGTGACGTCCTGATGGATGACGCGGACGAGGTGGGGTGCCTGGGCGTCGTCGAGCTTGAGGGAGAAGTGGCCTTTGGCATCGGCCTTGGTGCGGCCGGATTCTTCCATGCCCTGGCCGAGGCTGAGGAGGACGACTTCGTCCCCGGCGCCGGGCTTGCCGGTGGTGGAGTTCTTGACCGTGCCGGTGAGGGTTTGGGCGGCAGCTAGGGTGGTTAGGAGGAGGATGACCGCGAGGACAATTGTGGGGGGCGCTATACGCACGCGGGCGATGGAGAGGGAGTAGGGGTCCTTCGACTCCGCGGGCAGCGCGCTTTGCGCGCTTCCCGCTGCGCTCAGGATGACCGAACTTTGGGTCCCGCTCAGGATGCCAGAGTTTCGAGGTCCGCTCGGGATGACAGACCTTTGAGCTCCGTGCAGGATGACATTCATTGGTGCTTGATTCATGATCTCGATTTTCTTGGGGGTGCGGTGGTGACCCCGGATTCTAATTGGGCGATTTCGGCGAGCAGGGCGGCGGCTTCGTCCTGCAGGGTTGATTTGAGCGAGTGGTAGTCGGCGTCGGGAACTTTGCCGGCTTTGTATTCGAAATTCAGGTCGCGAAGATTTTCGTAGACGGCGTCTTTGCGCTCGCGGAGATATTGGGCGCGGGTCTTGTCCTGGCCGAGGTAAAGCTGGTTGGGCAAATGAAAGATGTAGAGCAGGGACGCAGCGGTAACCAGGATGCAGCAAGCCACTTCAAACATCATAAGTCGGTCTCCTCGCGAGCCTGGTTGCGGAATTTTTCGAGGTCAGCGGCTTTGACGGGAACGGCAAAGGCGGGCGCGGGGGCCGGGCGATTCTTCCAAGCGCGCACGACGAATACGACTGCGACTACGCCCAAGCCGAAAGCGACGAAGGGAAAAATCCATGCGGTGCGATTGAAGCCGGAGGTGGTGGGAGCGGCTAAGACGGTGGGCCCGTATTTTTGCACGAAGGATTGCTGGACCAGGCTGTCGCTGTCGCCGCGGGTGACGGCGGCCATGAGTTCGTTGCGCATGCCGTCGGAATCGGGGCAGCCGACGTGGTTGCATTCGAGCAGAATCTGGTTGCATCCGCAAATGCACATGAGTTGATGGCCGATTTCGTTAAAGCGGGAGGCGGGATCTCCGGCGCCGGCAAGGGCGAAGACGGCGAGGGAAAGCAGAGCACATTGGAGGGCGCGGCGGAGGAGCGAGTTTGATTTCGGTGTCATTGCGCAGTGTTCATTTAATTTTTTCGCGTCAAAATCCATTAGGCGTCGACCCAAATACGCCCACGGGGGCTAAAGCCCAATGTCTCTCGCCCCATTGACGCGGCCCTAAAGGGCCGCTCTTCCACGGTTGCTCCAAGCTGACGGTCGCTCCAAGGTGACGGTTGCTCGAAGATGACCGTTCCTTATTTCAATAGCCAGACTAGTCTCCTGTAGCCACTGGGGCGGCGTGCTCTACCAGCTTCGGGACGCGGACTGTGACCGGGGCTGGGGCGTTTTCAACCAGCGCTAATGCGGTGCCGAGGATCATGACCCAGGCGCCGATCCAGATCCAGATGACCATGGGATTCACATGGGCCTTGATGATGGGCTGGCCTTTTTCGTTCTGGCCTTCGTAGACCAGATACAGATCTTCTTTGAAGCCCTGGTCGATGTCGGGCTTGGTGGAGGCCTGCTGGCTGGCCTTGTAGAAGATGCGCTGCGGCGACATGGTGCGCTGCAGTCGGCCGTCCTTGTAAACATCCATCAGAGCCCATTCGGTGAACTGATTGTTATTCTCTTCCTGGGTGTAGGAGCGGCAGACCAGATCGTAGCCGCCGATGCTCATTTTGTCGCCGTAGCCCATAGCCGCTTCTTTATCCTGGTTGAGGGCGGCGCCGGAGAATCCGATCATGGCCAGAACCACACCAACGTGGACGATGTATCCGCCGTAGCGGCGGGTGTTGCGATGGGTGAGTTGGACCATGGAGGCGAACATGCCCTGTCCGGTTTTTTCGGCGATGACGCGGCCGCCGCGGTAGAACTCGCTGGCGACGGTGCAGGCGACGAGGGCGGAGAGGAAGATGGTCATCAGCGAATAAAAGTAGCTGATGTCGTGCCAGGGCTTGAGGCCGAAGATCGATCCCCAACTGGCGGGGGTGAACATCACGAAGAGCGCGATGGCCAGGGCTGCGACGGTGGGCCAGAGGAAGTTGCGCTTGAGGCTTTCCAAAGAAGTTTTGCGCCAGGCCAGCAGAGGGCCCACCGCGGTCAGCAACAATAATAAGAGCGCGACCGGGATGGCGACGCGGTTGTAGAACGGAGCGCCGACGGTGACCTTGTTGCCTTGCACGAGTTCGGAAATTTTGGGGAACCAAGTGCCCCAGAGCACGTCGAGGGTGAGCAGCAGGAACAGCAGGTTGTTGAACAGAAAACTGGATTCCCGGGAGACCAGGGATTCGAGTTTGTTCTCGCTGCGCAGGTGAGATTTGTTTCTCACGAAAAAGAAAACGAAGACGGCGAAAGTGATGGCGAGAAACCAGGCGAACCAGTTTCCGATCGATGACTGCGCGAAGGCGTGCACCGAGTTGATAATGCCGCTGCGAGTGAGGAAGGTGCCGAGAATGGCCAGCCAGAAGCAGGCGAAAACCAGCCACATGTTCCAGACTTTGAGCATGCCGCGTTTTTCCTGCATCATCACGGAGTGCAGGAAGGCGGTGCCGACCAGCCAGGGCATGAGCGAGGCGTTCTCGACGGGATCCCATCCCCAGTAGCCTCCCCAGCCGAGCACGGCGTAGGCCCAGTGAGCGCCGAGGAAGATGCCGCAGGTGAGGAATCCCCAGGTGACCATGGTCCAGCGGCGTGTGATGTGAATCCACTTTTCGCCGGGATACTTCATGATGAGCGCGCCCAGGGCGAACGCGAAGGGGACGGTGAATCCGACGTAGCCGAGATAGAGCATGGGGGGATGGATGACCATCTCGGGATATTGCAGGAGGGGATTGAGACCGCTGCCGTCGGGGCGGAGAGGGCCTTCGAGAAGTCCGAAGGGATTGGCGGCGAAATTCACCAGCGCGAGAAAAAAAATCTGGACGCCGGCGAGAACGACCGAAGCGTAGGCGAAGAGGCGAGGATCGGTTTTGTAGCGCAGGCGAAGGATGAATCCGTACCCGGAGAGCAGCAGGCACCAGAACAGAACCGAACCTTCCTGCCCGGACCAGAGCGTGGCGAACTTGTAAGGGCCGGGAAGATCGCGGTTGCTGTGATGAAAGATGTAGGCGATGGTGAAATCGTCGCGGAAGGCGGAGACTACGAGGGCAACTGCGGCCAGGAAAACTGCGCCGAAGATGACGATGCCGGCGCGGCGGGCGGTTTCACCCCGGCGTTCCCAGACTGGATCGTTTTTAAAGACGAGAGCGAGCAGCCCCACTCCAAAGGAGTAGACGCTCAACGCCAAAGCGAGGAGCAAGGCAAAACTACCGATTAGCGCCATGTGGAAGAGCCCCAAGGTATTTTTTCAGAAAGTGGGGGTAAGGGCAAATGGGAGGGGTGGGCAAAAGGGCATTCCCAGGGAATTTTAGATTTCAGACGCTTGCTGGTGGATTGAAAGCCGGGAGCCCAGGGATTGGTTTTTAGGCGGAGGGAAATCCGAGATCGAAAATCTGCCATCGCGAATCTGCGTGGATATAGGCGTGAACGCTCCCGCCTGCGACGGCGGCCGGGGCCCGGCCGCCAAGGCGGTTGGGCAGAGCTAGGCGCTCTGCTGGTGGTAGCGCTGGCGAATTTCGTGTTCTGCCGCCAGCCAGTCTTCGGTTTCGTGGCCGGGTTCGAAGCCGCGGCGTTCGGACAGCAGGTAAGCGAGGCGGCGGATTTCATCTTCGAGGTTGATGGGCACGAGATTAGCGCGGCCGTCAGTTTTGACGATGGCTGGCTTCCGCGACTTCTTGGTTTCGGGATTCAAGGGTGCGTTGGTCTCCGCAGCGGTCATGGCCGTGGAAGCGGGTTGGCCGGTCTGCACTCCCGCATCGCCGTTGGTTTTTTTGGGGACTCTAGGCTTTGCCATAGTGGGTACTCCTTTACAAACTCCTAATTCGAAGAAGGATTGAATTGACTCATGAAGGAACAACATCGAGGTCGCCCCTACAAAGTGGTTGCGTTGAATGTAGATTTTATTCTCTCCTCTTACTATAACTCGGGATGCGCTGTGGAAGGGAGCGAGTTGGAGAAAAAAAACGCATGCTGCGGTGCGGAAATTCAAAATGGGAAAGAAAACTACATAAACGATTTGGTGAAAAAGAACGAATCGTAGATGAGAGGCAATGGTGCAGTTTGAGCTTCTTCGCTCCAACTGGCTTGGCGTGATCCCGTCGACAAGCTCAGGGCAGGCTCTGAGCGAAGCCGCATTTGCGGCAGAGCGAGAGATCTCGGATCGCGCGGACGGCCTACGATCTTCCCTTCGGACCATGCGAGACCCTCCGCCGGCTGAACTGCGCCGCCGTTTGGTGGGATGACGGCATTGGAACAGCATCACCAAACTGCACCACTGCGTAAGGGACTGCGAGAAAAAGACGAAGATGCGTTTGTTATAATTTAAACTCGTCTCTGAGGCGCTATCGTCTAGGGGTTAGGACGGAAGATTCTCAATCTTCAAACCCGGGTTCGATTCCCGGTAGCGCTACCAGTTATCGTCCGCTAAAGCCCGGTAATTCAGCCGGTTTCGTTTTTGTCCCCCCAAAACGCAGATCGCGTCGGTCCGCATCCGGCGAGAGGCGCGGGTCGATTCCGCTCGCGGACTGGATCGCGGAGATCATGGCCGTTTTTCAGGAATTGATTTCAGGAATTGAAAGCATAGGCGGGATGCTCGCTGGTTCTTGACAAACAAAGTGAGCGCAAATGCTATTGTCATTTGTGCTCTGCAACCAATGATGCAAGAAGCGATTGGTGCTAAGAGAGTCTGCAACTTTGCGAGCGATCCGTTCGTATTGGGGTTCGTTTTTGTATTCCTGATTCCGTGCCTCGCTCAGGGACAAGCGACCGCTTCTCCGAACTGCAAGCTTATAGCCTCGCCTCCGCCGCTCGCGACCTTTGGCGGCCCAGCCACTGTGGCGCGTGGGTACACCGAGTTGGGACTCGCCGTCGGAGGCTACGGTGAGCTGGTGCCGTCTCCGTGCGATCACGGAGGTGGCACGAACTGGCTTGCACGCTGGCGACGTGGCCTGAGCGATCACATCGATCTCGGTTTCGACGTCGTGGCAGACAATCAGTCGGACGGCAACTTTGGAGCGACCGCGAAGGGTGCGGTTCGTTACCAGGTCACTCAGGGCTTTCGCGTGGAAGCAGCCATCGGAGCGGCGGACGAGGGCGACGGGCGCAGCGTGAATGCCGACCTGGCTGCCACCATCGGCACGAGAAATCTCGACCGAACCTGGAATTACTATACTTCTCTTCGCTTGGCGGGCTCCCATGGCTGCACCGGTCTCTTCTGCGCGGGTTCGTTGGCTGGAGCCAACGCGGCGCCGCCCGGGGCAATTCTTCCTCTGGGAGTCATCGGATCGAGCGCACGCATCTCTGAAAACGCGAGCTTCATCATGGAAGGTGGACTGGGTGGAATTTTCTCGCGAGAGCACCCCGGCCCGGGCATTTATGTTCACCTTTCCTTTGGAGTGCTCTTCGACGTTGGCAAACATCGCTAGAGTCAAGAAAGAGCCTGGGCAGAGGATAACTGAGTCCTGCCGATTCGTAGATCAGCCAATCACTGTTTCAGACGTTGCAGCATGTCGAGTGCTACGGGGTGGCCGGGGTGCTGTTTGAGCAGGTCGCTGAGGACGGCGCGTGCTTTATCAGGGGCATCCTCGGTGGCATAAACGCGAGCCAGATTCAGGTAGGCCTGATCAAAGTCCGGGGCAACGCGGATAGAATCCTGAAAAGTCGCGATCGCCTGATCGATGCGATCGGTGCGGAGATAAAGGATGCCGAGGTTGTTGATGGCCTCGGGATAGAGGGGACGCGCTTGCAGGGCTCGCTGCAGATAGGTGAAGGCGTGGCCGGTGTCGTCGGTCATGGCGTAGACCATGCCTAGACCAAAGTTGGCTTCGGGATCGTCGGGCAGGACTTGAAGAGAGTGTTCGTAAGTGTGACGGGCGTCGTCCCAGCGCTTCTCGACACGATAGGCGGTGGCGAGATTGTTGAGGGCGGGGCGATGATCGGGACTGAGGCGGAGGGCTTCCTGAAAATCGGTGATGGCGGCGGCGGTGCGGTTTTCGCGCGCTGCCAGCAAGCCCAGATTGTTCCAGGTGTTGGCCATGGTGTCGGGATAAGTGGCGTGCAGTTTGAGCGCGCGCTCAAAACAGTCGTGGGCCTCAGGGAGTTTCTGCTGGTTCAAATAAACGCTGCCCATGCCGTAGAGAGCCTCGGCGCTTTCGGGATCGTCACGCGAAGCGATCTGGAACGAGGCCAAGGCTTGATCGAGATAGCCGCGCTGAAAATATACGGAGCCGTAGGAGAGATAGTTGCGGCTGAAGTCGGTTGCTTCGATGATGCCAGGGAAAGGAAGGGCGCGGGCAACGCGGTCCGCGTCGGTCTGGGGAATGGTGGCGGCGTCGTGCTCGAGGTGGGCGGGATCAAGAGATCCCTGGTAGACCTTGACGATTTCCCCATCGGCATTAATGAGGAATGAGGTGGGCAGGCCGATATCGCGGCGGCGATCGAAGAGGTAATGAAAAAGAATGCTGTAGATGCCGGCGACGTCATCGGAGCCAGAGAGGATAGGGAAGGGCAAACTGCGGATGAGTTGTGGGACGCTCTGTTTTCTGGGCGCAGGTCCGTCATTTTCGAAAATGACCGAAAGAAGATGCAGGCCGTTGGCGGTCCAGTTAGTGTAGCGCTGGCTGAAGGCGGCCCAAGCTTTATGAGTGCGCTCGTCGGCGGTGGTGCAGAAGTGGAGCAGGACGGTTTTGCCGCGCAGAGCGGAAAGAGAGAGCGGATGTCCGGTGCGCTGGTCGGGCAGAGAAAAATCCGGCGCGGCGATGGGTGCGACCAGCCAGGTTTCTACGATAGAGGGCAGGGTTTCGGCAGGTTGGGGAGTGAGGTGTGCGAAGGTGGCCGCGCCGGCAGGCGTGCGGAAGGGTTCGATGCGAGATGGGGCGGCGCCTTCTTCCACCCAGATGCGGTGGTTGATGGGCAGATCGGATAGTTGCTGCACCAGACCGCTCGGCCAGCGAATGGAAGCGGGTAAAGGGGCTTTGGCGGAGCCGAGACCAAAGAAGATATCTTTGCTGTGCTGAGAAAGAAATCCCGAACCGGCTTGCAGGGAGCGGGTCTGGAGGCCGTGTTCGGTAGGGATGGTGATGACGGCACCGATAGCGTCGCGATTGCTTTTTGTGCCGCGCAGGCGAAAGGCAATCGAGGGAGGCAGGGTGGCCGAAACATTTTTCAGAATGCGCAATTGCGGGGCGTTGCGGTTTTTGAGAAATATTTCGTGACGTCCGTCAAGATCGAAGTCGGCCACAGCAAAGGCGCGGCCATCTTCTAAGAAGTCCAGGCCGACGACTGCGGAAAGATCAGAAAATGTGCCGTCGCCATGGTTGGCGTAAAAAACGTTGCGTTCGTAGCCGCTCCACGTTCCGTCGGCGCGGATGGATTCGTTGATGGCGCCCCATCCCTGCTCGTAGTCGTGCGACGGGCGGGCCCGGTCGGGCGAACGGACGACTACCTGGCGCCAGAAAAAACTGTTCAGATCGTACGGGTTGGGGCCGCTGATCATGCCATTGACGATGTAGAGATCGGCGAAACCGTCGTGATCGAAATCCCAGGTGTCGCTGGACCAGGCCCAGCGGCCGATTCCGACTCCCGCGGAGGTGGTGCGATCCTCGAAAGAGCCGCCGTCATTGTGAAACAGCGAATCGCCCATGGCATGCTGGTGATAGAGCGCGCGAATCTCTGGCGGGGAATTTTGCTTGAAGATTGGTTGCATGGAGATGCGCTCGCCGGGGGCGGTCCACATATTGGCGACGTAGAGGTCTTCGATGCCGTCATTGTCGTAGTCGAACCAGCAAACGCCCATGCCCGCGCCGATGTCTTCGACGTAAGCGTCGGGGGCAATGTCGGTGAAAGTTCCATCTCCGTTGTTGCGGTATAGACTTTTGCGGCCGAAGTCGTTCACCACGTAGAGATCGGGCCAGCCGTCGCGGTTAAAGTCGTTCCATCCGCAGCAGAAGCTGTAACGCTTGTTGTTGACATTAAGCCCGCTCTGGGCAGTGACATCGCGGAAGGTGCCATCGCGGTGGTTGCGCATCAGGAAATTGGGGGGACCGTTTTCGGCGTCGTGATAGGGTGACGGATATTTGTACTGATCGGCACCCTGATAATAGATGTAAAGGCAGAAATAAATGTCGAGCCAGCCGTCGCCATCGTAGTCGGCAACGGCAGCACCGGTGAAGGTGCCCTGGGGAGGGTTGGCGAACTGAAATGCGTCGGGCTTTTGATGAAACTTGCCGTCGCCGTCGTTAAGGAACAACAGCGGGCCATTGGAGCGAACGACGATCAGATCCTGGTGGCCGTTGTTGTCGACATCGACGAAGAGGGCGCAGGCAGTGTTTTCGAGGACTCCGACGCCGGAGGCCTCAGTGACATCTTCGAAGGTGCCATCTCCGCGATTGCGATAGAGGCGGTTGGGAAGGCCGGCGGGCTGGCAAATATAAAGGTCGTCGAGGCCGTCGCCATCGATGTCACCGAGGGCAACGCCGTTGTGCCCATAGATATCGATGCCGAAAGCGGCATCGAGCACGGTGCGCCAATAATCGCTGCCATGCGAGAGCTGAGCGGAATGGGAGGCATTACCGGCGAGCGCGGCCGCAGTAATGTCGAGGTAGGTAGGAGCGGTGGCGCGGCTCTGAGTTTCTTCCAGAGACTGCCAGTTGCGGAGGAGGAATGCTCCCGGAGTGGCGGCTTCCCAAAGCAGATCCCAGTAGCCGACGAGCTGTTCACGATAAAAATCGCGGCCTGAGCCGACAATTTCATAGCGGACACGGGTGGTGAGTTGGCCGGAGCCAGAGGCAGGCATGGCGTTGGCGGTGACACGGGTGACTTGAAATTCGGCAGTCAGAATTTTCGTGTAGCGGCTCAAGGCGGAAGATAGTTCTGCGAGAAACTGGCCGCGAAGGATCGAGAGTTGTTGCGAAAATGTGTTGCGACGGACTTCAAGCGGCGGCCCGCGACGCACGATCTGCGATTGCGCCGGCGGGATAGAAGCGGCGGAGAACGCGGGCAGAAGAACCTTCTCGATGGCGGCGAGATTCTGGGGCGACTGAAGTAATCCAGAGCTCCACTGGGCCAGAATCGCGGCGATCTGTCCGGCATATTTCTCGGTGATGAATTCGTCGAGGCCGGGGTGGGTCTTGAGCAGCAAGGCTTCGAGCGGCATGGGCGCGCGGTAGTGGGGGTGAAGACGGAATCCGGAAGAATCTTGGTCGAGTTCCGCCGTGAAACTGAAGCGCGGGAATGCAAGTCCCAGGCCAGCGGGAAGGAGCGTTAACGACGCGCCTTGGAGGCAGCGGATTAAAAAGTCGCGCCGGCGCCGGTCCACGGAGCCGGGAGTTACCGAATTTCCTGGGTTTCGGGTTCGAGTCAGAACGACTTCTCCATAAGGCGCAAGCGAGCGCTGACCATCATACGGGTTCAAAGCCTGAAGATTCGAGGCCAGCGGTCGGCATGATCCTTCAGCGGGTTTGCTCCCGAGCTAGTGCGGTAAAACCAGGACGCCCCAGGGGCCGTCGCCGGCTTCGATCTTGCGGGTCACGGTGTTGGTGGTGAGATTCACGACCGAGACATCGTTGGAGGGGCCGTTGGCGCTGAAAAGGGTTTTGCCGTCGGGGGAGAGAGCGATACCCCAGGGCCGCGCGCCGATGTCGAAGGACGTCGTGACATGATTGGTAGCGGTATCGATGATGAAAAGTTTGTGGCCGCGGCCGGTGCTGACATAGAGGGTCCTGGCATCGGGAGAGAGCAGGACGGCCATGGGCTTGATGACGCCGCGCTCGCCGAGAGCAATGGTCTGAATCACTTCATATTTCGCGGTGTCGACCAGGGTGACGGTGCCGTCGTTTTCGGCGGGAACGTAAGCGCGGGAGCCGTCCGGCATGAAGGCGACGGAGCGCGGGCGGCGTCCGACTTTGAAAGTCTTGACCAGCTTGGCGGTGGCGATGTCGATGACGGAAATGGTTCCGGTGTCTTCAGAGGTTACGTAGACGAGCTTGCCATCGGGAGTGACTTTGACGCCTTCGGGTTCTTCGCCGACGGGAATGGCGTGGGTGACTTTGCCGGTGGCGATGTCGCAGAAGCTGGCCTTGGCATCGTCTTCGTTGGAGACGATGATGGTGCGGCTGTCTCGGGTGACGTCGAAGTTTTCCGGATCGGAGCCGCACTGCATGATGCGGACGAGCTTGTTCTGTTTGACGTCAAAGACGCCAATGCCGTCGGCAGTTTTATCGGGAGGCGGGAGCTTGCTTTCGTCGACGCCGGGGCCGGCCAGCGGGGAACCGCTCATGGTCATGTAGATGAAGCGACCATCCGGGCTGGGGTGGATGCCGCGGGGACGCTTGCCCAGCGGAATGGTAGCCGTAACGTGGAGGGTGGAGGAATCGATTTCCGTCAGATCGCCGGAACGTTCATTGGTGACATAGATGCGGAAGTGCGAAGACGAGTTTTGAGAGAAGCTAATGGCGGAAGCCAGGGCGAAGATCGCGAGCCAGAGAGAAATAGGTTTCACCATGCTTTATTTGAACATATTTGCCGCAGGAAAAGATTAAACGCAGAGTCCGCCGAGGATTCGCAGATTGGCTGAGAAATGCGGATGCTTGCGGCGGTAGCCGGGCGGCGAAGCCGGATAGATTCGGGGACCGAGGACTCAGGAGAAAGTGAGTTCTCGGTTCCACAGAAATGACTCGATCCGATCTACACGCAGGTGCTCTTGCTATCCCCTACGGATTGGTGATCTCCCACATAACCCCGCAATATAAATCGCAACCTTCAATACCACCATTGTATGCGGTGCCGAAAAGATTTCCAGTGCTGGAATCGCGGAGGACGATGCCCGTGGGAAATCCGCCGCTCGCGTTGTAGGTGAACCGGTATTCCGTCACCAACGACCAGGCTCCGCCCTTGACGGTGGGAGGAGTGAGCTTGAAAACCGTGCCGTCGCCGGTGGTGATTCCGTTCTGACTGCTGGTGGTGCCGTACAGGTTGTTGTTGGTGTGGTTCCAGCTGAGTCCAGCCACGGGGTTGCTTCCCGTGTTCTTGTTCAAGGAGACCAGGATGCTTTCGGTGTAGGTGCCCTTCGACGGCGCGAGCATGTAGACCACGCCATCGCCATTTGCATCACCGCCGGCATTGGTCACGCCGTAAATATCTTTGCCGCTGTCGAAGAGGAGGCTGCCGGAAGGATTGCTTCCGGTAACGGTCGAGCCTCCGAAGGAATACAACAGAGACTCCACTGCGCCGTGAGTGCCATTCGCTGGAACGTACTTGTAGACGACGCCCTGATCAAAGGTTCCTCCCGTCGAAGTAACGCCATAGAGAGAACCTGCGGAGTCGAGGATCACTCCACCATTGGGGGTTGCGCCGTCACCCAAATTTCCAAAGGACCACAGCACCTTTTCGGTGTAGGTAGTAGGGTTCTTGGGAGTGAGTGCCCAGAGCACGCCAGCGTTGTAAGCGCCGCCGCGAACGGTGACGCCGTACAGAACTCCTTTGGAAGTGAGGGCGAGACTGGCAAAGGCGGGACCCTGACCGTCAGTAGAGCCGGATTTGAAGGCGTAGATGGACTGCTCGGTCCACGTGCCACCGGAGACCTTGGGAGGAAACAGTTTGTAGACGCCGCCGCAGTTGCAGACCGGATCGCCACCGTCGTAATACGTTCCGTAGAAGTTGCCGGCCTGATCGCGGACCAGATCGGAAATCGGAACATATCCACCGCTACCATATGGCGCGAAGCTGTAGAGGGTGGTCATGGTCCAAGCGCCGCCGGAGGTGGTGGGCGGGGACAATTCAAACACAGCGCCCACGCCGGCGGAACCTCCGCCTCTGGCCGTGCCATAGAGGTTTCCGGAGGAATCCTCGATGAGCCCGCCTTGCGGCCAGAAGTTAGTGGTTTCGCTGAAGGTGTAGATCAAGCTCTCGGTGCCTTGTGCGTTTGCCTGGACCCCGAGTGCGAGGATCATGAACAGCAGCGCGTTGATTAGAATGAATCCCCGAAAGCGCATATCGTCTCCTGAACAATGCCGGTTTGTGTACCGGCGGAAATCCTTCATCGAGTCAAACGTTGCGACCAAAACAGTTGCTCTCCATCCTGCTATTTGGCAGGGCAAGGGCACAGGCCATAGACATCGAGTTCAGTCTGAGTGCCGAGGTAGACCTTTCCATTGGCAACCGCAGGAACGTTCATCTTGACCGAAGGCCCAGCGGTGTCGCGTTGGCCTGCCGCTTGCGATGAGTTGTAGAGCTCCGTCAAATTGTTGGCGTTAAAGGCATGCAGCACGGCCGGCAGAAAACCCGGCTGGTGATCGGGATCGTCGACCTCTTCCGAGGCCCAGACAATGCCATTGGTAGTGCCGTTGGCAGAAATGACCGGGGCAGTGCCGTTGTCAAAGGAGACCGTGGAGGCCATCACCGGATTGGTGCTCACGCCCGAAGCGGACACGGTAAACGCGCGGAGATAGTCGCCATCTCCGCCGTTGTAGATGTATTGAGTGGTGCCGTTCGACCAGTAGGCTGCCGTCTGCTCGCCGCCGCCGTTCGGGAGACTTACCTGCGAGATCTGGCCGCCAGTGTGACCGAGGTTGTCGCGGTTGAGAATGAATCCGGCGTAGGTTGATTCACAGACTCCCGCCTGTTTGCCGCTGGTGAAGATCATGTTGGGAACCGTGGCGCCGGTCTGCGTGGGAATGAGTACTGGGCCGGCCGATCCGTAGTCCAAACCATGAGCGTAGCGGCAAGCCTGGTCGGCGGTGGTGAAATAGTCGGCAACCGTTAGGCTGTAACCGCCCGAGCCGTTGGAAGCGAAACTCAGCTTGACCAGGCTGTCGCCCCAGTTGGTGCCACCATCCCAATAACCATCGCCGGTGATGGCATAAATGTAGCCGTTGCTGTCGGCGACGATGCCTCCGCCGGCGCCCCACACTCCCGAGTGTCCTTCACCCGGGATGCCGGGAAAGACTCCTGGAATTGAAATGCCCAGACCAGCCCCCACGATGTTGCTGTTACCCAGACCGGGATTCATGAAAAGCGACGAAGTGTGAACTTGTTCGTTGTCGGTATAAAACCCGGCGAGAAACTGCAAACTGACGGGGTCGTAAGTCAGGACCCAACCGGAGTCTCCGGAGAAGCCCATCACGAGGACTCCGTAGGGGAAGCCTGCCTCGGGCACGAGAAGCATGCCGTCGCGGCTCTGCTGGTGATGTGGGCCAAAGATGACTTTGCCGCCGTTAAAGGCGCAACCGGCGGTGCCGCTGGCCGAGCAGATGGTGGCTGGGCTGCCAGTCTTTTCGACGCCGCTGGTGATGTCGAGGGCGTGAATACGCTCGACCCAGTTGACGGTTGTGCCGGAAAGTTCCTGGGTACGGACGAGGACATAAATGGTGTTGGTGGCCAGATTAATCACGGGCGTTGCTGTGATGCCGACGATGGGAAATAGTTGGCAGATGCCGGCGCCTTGTGAGCACGAGACCGGTGTGACCGTCGGAGGATTCAAGAAGTTGACGTGCCAGAGCGGATTGGGATTCAGCGAGGCGCTGTCGGCGTCAAAGGCATAGACGCTGTCATATTCGGTGGCGACGAAAACCACATTGTGCACGCCACCGGTCGCCATCGTCAGATTCGAGACGTAGAGCGGCTCGGCGTAGACCTGGCCGTCCACGGGATAACTGAATAACTTTCCGAACGAACCGGAGTTCACGTTGGTGGGAGTGAGGATGGTCTCGAGGAGGTTTTGACTCGTGTGCGAGTTGTCATTTTGACGAGTCAGGACGTTCACTGCGTTCTGGCCTACGGCGAGAGTGGACCATGTAAGGATGGCGATGACTAGAGCACGATACATCTCGGACCTCCAAAGGAGATTTCCTACTGCTTGGGGAGGGAGTATTTCAGCTAATCAGGACCCAAAAACCCCGGCGTGGGATCAACTGGGTAGTGATCATACAAACCGGAGGGAAGGCTGACAAGGATGAAAGATTTTGCACGGTGTGGAACGGGATGGCTGTGCCGCGATGTTGCAAGATCCTGCAGAATGGGGAGAATAAAAAGGGGAGCTATCTGTCCTCCTCGGCGTTCGGTATTGCAAGAATCCTTTAAGGGAGGCGACGCAGGAGGAAGTCGCACGCGGCGGGGATCGAAGAAGATTCTACTGCGTTGCGCACCTGACAATATGGAGTATGGATTCGCATCCTTTCCCGAAAGCTCTTAATCTAAGGGGGTAAACCTACCGTGAGGGAATTATGCCTTTGAAAGCCAAAGCTGTTGCCACGGCAGTTCTATTTCTGGTTTCAATTGCGACGCTATACGCACAGAACACACCGGTTCACGACGCGCCAGCCTCGGCAAAGGAGATGAAAAATCCGTATGCGGGCCAAGCCGAGGCCGTGACCGCAGGTAAGGCGCTCTACGCGCGAAATTGCCTATCTTGTCATGGCAAGGTGGGGCAGGGCACGGGGAACGTGCCATCCCTGATCGACGGCAAACTGAAAGGAGTGACGGCGGGCGAAGTGTTTTGGTTCATCAGCAAGGGAAGCACGGACAACGGCATGCCGGCGTGGGGATTCTTGCCCGAGCAGCAGCGCTGGCAGATCGTGAGTTATGTGGAAGCGCTGGCCGCGGGCACGGCGGGAGGTTCGGAGGCGAAAACGGAGTCTGCGCCGGAGGATAGCGGAGCGTCGAAGTTGAACGCACCTCCTCCGAAAGCCCCATTCACCGATTTCCGCTACGAGAAGCCGGGAACGACGCGGAAGATTACGGTGAACGATCTGCCGCAGCCTTATGCGACGCAATCGGCCAACAACGGCCCGGAATTGGTGGCGCGTCCGGATAATGTTTGGCCGGTGGCGCCGGAGGGATTCAAGGTGGAGTTGTTCGCGACCGGACTGGACAATCCGAGATTGCTGCGAACGGCTCCGAATGGAGACATTTTCCTGGCGGAAAGCAATCCGGGAAGAATTCGCGTATTTCGCGGCATGAGTTCCAATGGGAGTGCGGAGCAGGCGGCGATTTTTGCGAGTGGATTGAAGAGGCCGTATGGCATCGCGTTTTATCCGCCGGGGCCGGACCCGCAGTGGGTTTACATCGGCGACACCAACGAAGTGATCCGGTTTCCTTATCACAATGGGGACCTGAAGGCGAGCGGCGCATCGCAGCATGTGGCCGATTTGCCGCATGGGGGCGGGCATTGGACGCGCGCCGTGGATTTTTCGCAGGACGGGAAGAGAATGTTTGTGGCCGTGGGTTCGGCATCCAATGTGGATGATCCGGACACGCATCCGGCCGAGAAGGACCGCGCCGATATTCTGGAGTGCGATCCCAGCAACTGCCAGTTAAAGGTATACGCCTACGGCATTCGCAATGCCGGTGGGGGAATCCGAGTCGATCCGAAGACTGGAGAGTTATGGTGTTCGGTGAATGAACGAGATGCTTTGGGCGATAACCTCGTGCCGGATTACATCACGCATGTGCAGGAGGGCGGATTCTATGGCTGGCCCTGGTGGTATATGGGCGACCATCAGGATCCGCGGCATAGAGGCGCGCATCCGGAGTTGAAGGATAAGGTGATTGTGCCGGATGTGCTGTTGCAGCCGCACAATGCATCGCTGGAGATCACGTTCTATGACGGCAAGGAGTTCCCAGCGGAATATAGAGGAGACATTTTTGCTTCGGAGCACGGATCGTGGAACAAGGCGGTTCGGGTGGGATATGAAGTGATTCGCGTGCCGCTGCATCAGACGGGGCATGCGACCGGGGAATACGAGGATTTTCTGACTGGGTTCGTGCTGCCGGATGGGAATGTCTGGGGGCGTCCGGTGGGGATTACGGTGGCTCCGGATGGGTCGTTGCTGGTGAGCGATGACGGGTCGAATTCGATCTGGCGGGTGAGCTATACGGGGAAGTGAAAAAAGGGGCTAGGGCTCGGGGGCCAGGGATCAGAAAGACTGACTTCTGACCTCTAGTCCCTGATCCCTGTTAGTGGAAATCGTGGGAAAGCGTTTCTGCTTTGGTGACGAAGAGCGGTTGGACGCGTTCGGCGCGGACGGAGATTACGTTGTCTTGATTCTGCAGGATGCCTTCTATGGCCAGGAAGCGCTCGCTGGTAAGCAGCAGACGGTTCTCATGAAAAAGATCGGGGCGAACGATCGCGTTCGCTACTCCGGTTTCATCTTCCAGACTTAAAAACACAAATCCTTTGGCAGTGCCGGGACGCTGGCGAGTGATGACGCAGCCTCCAATGCGGAGACGCTTGCCGGTGGGCAGGTCGCGCAGTTCGCTGGCGCGGCGAATGCCCATGGCATTGAGCCAGGCGCGGCGGTAGGCCATGGGATGCGGACCGACGGTGAGTCCGGTGCCGTGGAAGTCGGCGACCAGGCGCTCTTCGTGATTCATGGGCGCGAGTGGAGAGCATTCGTCGGGCTCGGCATGTTGTTCGAGCAGCGGGCCGGAGGGACGGACGGCGCGTTCGACTTGCCAGAGAGCGTCGCGGCGGTGGAGCGAGTTGCGAGTTGCGAGAATCGAGTACCGAGCAGAATTGTTGATTGTTGATTTTTGATGGTTGATCGGATCGAGTTTTGAGCGAGTTTCGGGTTTCGAGTGGGAAGAAATTTCAGATTTTCGATTGCAGATTTCAGATTGATGGGTTGAAATCTGCAATCTGAAGTCTGCAATCTGCAATCCGATTGCATTCAGGGCGCCGATTTCGGCAAGGGTCGTGAGTTCATCTTTGCGGAGTTCGGGAACGCGGCGGGTGAGGTCGTGGATGGATTTAAAGGGGGATTGCGTGCGTTCGCGGAGCAGCGCCTGGCCGGCCTCTTCGCGCAGGCCGCGAACATAGCGCAGGCCCATGCGGAGGGCGATCGTCCCGAGTTGTGAGTTGCGAGTCTCGAGTTGCGAGTCTGGAGAATCTTCTGCTACGGGATGTTCTCCATGGTCAGATTTTTTTCGCCCCTCCGGGGCTTGTTCCGTTTTGTCCTCTGACCCACGGCTTACGCCGTGGGCTGCATTCTGCCGCTCCGCGGCTGTGTCTTTACTCGGTACTCGGGGCTCGGTACTCGGTACTGGTTCCAGCGTGCAATTCCACTCTGAGCGCGTCACATCCACCGGCAGCAGTTTCAGGCCGTGGCGCTGGGCGTCTTTGACGATCGTTGCGGGGGAATAAAATCCCATCGGTTGATTATTGAGTAATGCCGCCGTGAATGCGGCGAGATAGTGGCATTTCAGATAGGCGCTGGCGTAGGCAATGAGGGCGAAGCTGGCGGCGTGGGATTCGGGGAATCCATAGAGCGCGAACGAGGTGATGGAAAGAATGATTTCTTCCTGCGCTTTAGGAGAAATTCCGTTTTGCGTCATGCCGGCCCGGAGGCAGGCTTCAATTTCTTTCATGCGGGCCTGCGAGCGCTTGAATCCCATGGCGCGGCGGAGTTCTTCGGCTTCGCCTCCACTGAAGTTGGCGGCGATCATGGCGATGCGCAACAGTTGTTCCTGAAACAGCGGGACGCCCAGCGTGCGGCTGAGTACGGGTTCGAGCGAGGGATGCGGGTAGGTGACTTCTTCGCGTCCCTGGCGGCGCTGGAGAAACGGATTCACCATCTGGCCGACGATAGGGCCGGGGCGGATGATCGCGACCTGCACCACGATGTCGTAAAAGCGCACGGGGCGCAAGCGCGGCAGGCATGACATTTGCGCGCGGCTTTCGACCTGAAAGAGGCCAATGGTGTCGGCTTGCTGCAGCGCGGAGTAGACCGGCGCATCATCCTGCGGAAGATGCGCGAGATCGACTTCTTCATGGTAGTGGTCGCGGATGAGTTCAATGGAATCTTTGAGCACGGCCATCATGCCAAGTCCGAGCAGATCGACTTTGATGATGCCCATGTCGGCGCAATCTTCTTTGTCCCATTGCACGACGACGCGGCCGGGCATGAAGGCGGGTTCGAGCGGGACTACGGAATCGAGTTGTCCCTGGCAAATGACCATGCCGCCGGAGTGCTGGCCAAGATGGCGCGGCAGGTCCTGCACAGCGAGGCAGAGTTCGTAATATTTGCGCAGGCGGGGATGCGAGAGGTCGAGTCCGGCATCGCGGAAGCGACGGTCGAGGGCGTCATTTTCGTCGCGAAATTCCCAGGTGGCAACGGCGGCGGAAATTTTGGCCAGCGTGTCGGGATCGAATCCCAGAGCCTTACCCATTTCGCGCGCGGCCATGCGGTTGCGGTAGGTGATGACGTTGGCAGTCATGGCGGCGCCGCGCTCGCCATATTTCTTGTAGAGATACTGGATCACTTTTTCGCGCTCATCACCGCTGGGCAGATCGAGATCGATGTCGGGCCACTCGCCGCGTTCCTCAGAAAGAAAACGCTCGAAGAGAAGTTCCATGCCGACAGCATCGACGGCAGTGATGCCGAGCGAGTAGCAGACGGCGCTGTTGGCGGCCGATCCGCGTCCCTGGACGAGAATGTTTTGCTGGCGACAGTAGCGGACGAGATCCCAGACGATGAGGAAATATCCAGCAAGCTTGAGTTTTTCAATCAAGGCTAATTCTTTTTCAATTTGGCGGCGGGCTTTGGCTTGCATGTCGTGCGAGGCGCGTCCGTAACGAATCTGGAAGCCCAGCCAGGCTTGCTCGCGAAGGAACGAATCCATGGTCTCGCCTTCGGGGACGGGATAGCGCGGAAATTCGTAGCCGAGATAGTTGAGGGTGAATTCGAGACGGTTGGAAAGTTCGACGGTATTGCTGATCGCTGCGGGAAGATCGGCGAAGAGTTGCTGCATTTCCTGTGGAGACTTCACGTGACGCTCGGAGTTGCGGGTGAGCAGGCGTCCGGCGGCCGAAAGAGTTTTGTGATTGCGGATGGCGGTGAAGGCGTCGGCGAGCTCGCGGGCTTTGGGAAAGGCATAGTTCACGCCGTTGGTGGCGAGCAAGGGAAGATTGAAGGCGTGGGCGAGATCGATCGCGGTGCGGTTGCGAGATTCTTGTCCCCGCTGGAAATGGCGCTGGAGTTCGACGTAGACGTTGTTGGGTCCGAAGATGCCGAGGAGTTGATCGAGTGTTTTGCGAGCTTGGTCGGGACCTCCTTGTTTCAGTGCGGCGGCGAGCGGACCATCGTCGTCTCCGGTCAGGCAGATGAGTCCTTCGGCGTGCTCCTGGAGTTCCTGTTGGGTGACCGCGCCCTCGCCTTTTTTGGCGCGCAACTTCATTTTAGTGATCAGGCGGCAGAGGTTTTGGTAGCCGGGGCGAGAGGCGACGAGGAGGGGAAGACGGAAATTTTGCGCACCCTGCTTGGTCTTGTCATTCCTCGCGGAGCGAGGAATCTCTACTCCCTCAACGAATTGATGGGTGTAGGGATCCTTCGACTTCGCACGTCCTTCACTGCGTGAAGAACTTGCTCCGCTCAGGATGACATGCGCAAAAGGCGCGCATGTCACTTCCGCGCCGATATGGGCTTTGAGGCCGATTTTATTGGCGGCGAGATGGAAGCGGGGAGCGCCGTAGACACCGTCGGTGTCGAGCAGCGCCATGGCGGGCATATGGTAGTGGGCGCATACGCCGATCAGTTCCTCAGGCAGGGAAGAACCTTCGAGGAAGCTGAAGGCGGAACGGGCGTGGAGTTCGATGTACATACAGGGGCCAGGGGCTAGGGGTCGGGGGTCAGTTGACGTTTGCTGATCCCTGACCTCTGGCCCCTGATCCCTTCTTCTCAGTCATACGTGCCTTCCATGAACCAGGCGCCGGCGAGCAGGTCGTGCACGAGACGGTAGAGGGCGATGGTGTCGCCATTTTGCAGGGCGAGGTCCCATTCGTCGCGGGACCAAGCTTCGTGTTCCCACCAGTCGCCGGAGAAGCGCCATGGTCCGGCTTTCCAGAGGACGTCTCCCTGCACTTCTTTTTTCTTGAGGCAGGTCACGCTCGCGGGCTCGCCATCTTGCAGAGTCACCTGCGCGCGCAGGGGCGGACGGAAGCGGCGCAGCGCGGTGACCGCGGATTTGGCCACAGCAGAGCCGACAGCCGACGAATTCGAATTTTCTTTCTGCGGAGTTTTGCGGGCGACTTCAGCGACAAAGCGGCGCATGCGGAATCCTTCCGGGTGATGGGTGTCGAGCAGTTCGAGCGCTCCCACCTTGTGCTCGCCCACCATACCGGCGATGCGGGCGAGAGTGAGTTCCAGCTTTTCCGGTTCGGGTGATGGAGGAAGGAACAAGCCTCCTTGCGCCGAGCGGGGGCGGGCGGGTTCGACGGCGAGATGAATCTTTAGGATCGGAGCGCCGGGGGGATTCGCGTTTAGATCCAGCTGCAGCAATTTCAGGAAAAGTTTGGGGTCAAGCATGGGCAACGGTAGGCGCAGGGTGCGAAGAAATTGTTGAGGGTTGAGGGTTGAGGGTTGATTGAAGTTTTCGAGTTCCAGAGTGAGGCGCAGTTCTTGCGTGGCCAAAGCGCGCGAGCCCAGGCGGGCGCAGATTTGCTCCAGGAGACGATTGAGCAGGAAGGCGAGAGGCTCGAGCAGCGTAATGGGGTGCTCCAACTCGATGGCTTCTTCGAAGACCAGCGGGGGTTCGACTGGAACCAGAGTGCGGAAAGCGGCGCCGCGCGCCAATTGCTGCAAGCGGAGGCCTTCCTGGCCGAGACGCTCGCTCAGCGAAACTTGCGGTAGCGCGGCCAACACGCGCAGGTTGCGAATGCCCCAGCGCTCGAGCGTTTCGAGCAGGCGGTCGGCGGATTTTTTCTCTTCGCCTTCGAGCCGATCATGGAAGAGAACTTCGAGCGGGAGTGAGCCGAGATATGCGGCTTCATTCCCTGGGGGAATTACGAGGACTTTAAGATTTTGTGCGTCCTCCGGTGCGTGGGCAAGATGCCCCCGCGACAGCCGGCCAGAGGCCGGCGCCACGGAGAGGCCGCGGGCGGCGAGCTGGGCGGTATCAGGATTGGAAGCGACAGCAACATTAGCCTCGAGGCCGAGTTCGGTGGCGCGAGCGGAGATGGCGCGGGAAATTTGCGGAAGCGGTCCGAGCAGAGATTCCATGCCGGCGAGGTCGATGAGAGCGGTGTCGGCAGCCGTGTCTTCCACGCAGGGCGAAAACGATTGCGCGCAGTCGAGCAGGGCAGCGTGGGCGGAGGATTCATGCAGCGGAGAGCGCGGGCGCAGGGCAAGTTCGGAGCAGAGTTCGGACTGAGCTTTGGTCATGGCGGGAGCGATGCCTAGCGAGCGAGCTGCATCATTGACCGCGATGATTTTTTCCAGCGGAGGCTTGCCTTCGAAAATGGCGACGGCGAGCGCGTGCAGGTCCGGCTCGGCGCGGAGTGCGGCCGCTACGGGGAAATTCGGAACGGAGATGCAGGCAAACGGCATAGGAACAAATCATTGAGTAATTATGTAATTTGGTAATTGAGTAATTTGAAAATTGTTCGATTTCATATGCGAGTTTCATCCGGCCCAGGCGGTTTTGGTCTCGAACGCAACCGCCCGTGCGGGTTTGCGTTCGAGACGCGAGTGAGTTAATTCCATATTGATATTCAGTCCGGTCAACAGTTGCGCGTGGGCAGGTTGCAGATGCTGATCACCGGACCTTGCGTGAGAACTGAGTACCGGGTACTGAGTACTGAGTACTCCAAGCTGCAGCAGCAGTGTCGAGCAGCTGCCGGCGATGGGCTGTTGCTCGATGGCCAACAGGAGGGTGGGTTTGTGCTCGACGGCGCGGCGGAAGCGGAACCAGGTGGTCAGCGGGATGCGGCGAGCGGCTTGCGGCGGGAGGTCGGCGAGGTCGAGGACGATGAGTCCGAAGCCGCCGCTTTCGAGCAGCAGGTCGGTGGCGCGAAGGACTTGCTCGAGGCGTTGCTCGGATTGACGCGAAGGGGCGTGGTCGAAATCGAAAGTAGACTGAGATGAAATCCCCACTTCTCGCGCCAAAGACGTGCGAGAAATGGGGCACCCTTTTTTCTGATTTTCTTCTTTCTCTGTGTCTCTGCGCCTCGGTGGTGAGATTTCGTTGCAGCGAACCCAGAGCAGGCGGTCTAAATCGACGTCGGTCGCGACGGCGGAGTGGGGATCGAGGGTGTCGCTGGCGTCAATGAGGGCGCAGAATTCGCCGCGGCGGGTGGCTGCGGCCAGGACGGCCAGGAGCACGGTGGTGCGGCCGGAGGAGGCGGGGCCGCAGAGTTCGGTGAGGCATCCACGGGGCAGGCCGCCGGTCAGGGCATCGAGAGCGGGGATGCCGGTTGAGGCCATCTCTGGGGCGGGGCGGATTGTGAGCTGAGAGGCCGGAGTGATGCTCGCCAGTCTGGGATCGTCTAGGGATCCTTCGACTCCACGAGAACTGCGCATGGCGCACTTCTCGTTCCGCTCAGGATAACAAGTTACTCCGGACTCGGGGCGGCCAGCAAAAATAAAAGGGCGGCCTGGGGCCGCCGAAGTGGAAATCACAACGGAGGACATATAATCCTTTAAATTTCAGGGAACGCCGGGGCGGAAGCTCCGGAGGCGACCATTTTCGCCTTTTGTTCGCCTATGAAGATTGTCCTCGCCGGGGGAGCGATTGTCAAGGGGCTCTTTCTAAATTCAAATTCTTTCAACACCAGGGCACGAAATGCACACAGGGAGGCTGTTTCCCTAGTCACATTCTGCAATTCAGTGCGAATCCTCGGCAGCGGGTATAACATCTCATTAGCCGTACAATCCTCAACTGTTAACCAACCTTTCTCTTCGCAAATTTCAGGAGGCACTCCATGTCGTACGTTGACGTCGGCAAAGAAAATTCCACTTCTATCCACCTCTATTATGAAGACCACGGCTCGGGACAGCCGATCGTGCTGATCCACGGATATCCGCTCAGCTGCGCATCGTGGGAGAAACAGACTTCGGCGCTCCTCGATGCGGGATATCGAGTGATCGCCTACGATCGCCGCGGATTCGGGAAATCCAGCCAACCCACCTCAGGCTATAACTACGACACGTTCGCCGAGGACCTGCACCATATAGTGCGCCACCTGAAGCTGCGCGATTTTGTGCTGGTCGGATTTTCCATGGGCGGTGGCGAAGTTGCGCGGTATATCGGGAAATACGGATCGAAAGACGTGAGCAAGGCTGTGATCATTAGCGGAGTTCCACCGTACCTGCTCAAGGCGGGTGATAATCCGGAAGGCGTGGACGGGGCAGTTTTCGAAGGAATCGAGAAGGCGGCAACCGCCGATCGTTATGCGTTCTTCACCGGATTTTTTAAGAACTTCTACAACACCGATGTTCAACTCGGGAAACGCGTCAGCGAGGAAGCGGTGCGGGCGAGCTGGAACGTTGCTTGCATCTCCTCAGCGTTTGCGAGCGTGGCGTGTGTGCCGACGTGGCATGAAGACTTCCGCCAGGATGTGGCCAAAATCGACGTGCCGACGCTGGTGATGCATGGCGACTCGGATCGCATTGTGCCGTTCTCAGCCGCGGGGGAGCGCACGGCCAAACTGGTCCCTGGGGCGGAGTTGGTGGTGATAAAAGATGGACCGCATAATGTGGCATGGACTCACGCCGAAGAAGTGAACGGCGCGTTGCTGCAATTTCTGGCGAAGCCGGCGGCGAAGGAGCAGGCGTCAGCGCCGAAGAGGAAAGCGGTCGCTTAGAGATTCTTCGCGCGACATAGGGGCACGGAGATTAAATGTCTGTGCCCTTTTTCTCTCTTTACTGAATCTTCAAGCCATGGTGTGCAGTTCCACCGGCGTGAGCGAGAGCACGAGATCCTGCGCTGCGCCTGAAAGGCGGCTCCGCTCAGGATGACCCCCCAGGATCAAATCGCAGCGCTGCCTATCCGGCTCTTGCCATTCAGGCTAAGCTGCTGCATAATAATAGTTTGTCTCGATCTCGCCGGACTCTTCCGGAACAAGGATACAGGTCTCGTGTTAATGATTCGACTGGCGCGCATGGGTGCGCGCAAACAACCGCACTATCGCATTGTGGTCATTGAGAAGGCGCGCGCGCGCAACGGCCGCCCGGTGGAAGTGGTGGGAACCTACAATCCGCGCACCAATCCGGCCAGCGTTGAGTTGAAGCGCGACCGCGTAGAGTATTGGGTATCGAAGGGCGCGCAGATGTCGGAGCGAGTGAACAAGCTGTTCTCGAAAGCTCCGGCTGCGGCCGCCCCGGCTCCAGCTGCCTAGAAGTCGCTGGGGCGCAGTATCGGCGGCTGGAATCTCGGTGCCGCGGATCGAACTCATCCACTTGAGAATTGCACACTATGACTGAGCCTTCCGGAGATGTGCGTGCGCTGGTCGAGTTGATCGCGAAGTCGCTGGTCGACGCGCCAGAAGAGGTGTTCGTCGAGCAGTTCGATGACGGCGTGATCGAATTGGAAGTCGCAGAGAACGATGTGGGCAAAGTGATTGGGCGGCAAGGGCGCACGGCTCGCGCCTTTCGCGCCCTGTTGAGCGCCGCCGGCTATCGCGCCCACAAGCGCTACACGCTCGAGATTATTGAGTAGGCTCGTGTCTGACCGGCGCAATCCCGATTCTCGCGAAGGATGCGAGAAATGGGGTATCCAGTTGTGACAGGCGGCGAATTCATTACGCTGGCTCGCGTGGTGAAAACGCAGGGCCGTAACGGCGAAGTGGCGGCTGAGGTGCACACGGACGCTCCCGATCGCTTCGCCCCGGGCATGAAGTTGATGGCGCTGGGGCGAACGGAAGAGGTGCGGCGGGAACTGGAAGTCGAAGAACTGTGGCCGCATAAAGGGCTGCTGGTTCTGAAATTCCGTGGCGTGGATTCGATGTCGGACGCCGAAGCGCTGATTGGATCGGAATTGCAGGTGCCGCGAGCCGAGCGCGCACAACTGGAGCAAGGCTGGAGTTACATCAGCGATCTGGTGGGATGTGCGCTGTTCGATCATGGCAAAGAAATCGGCCGGATCGAAGATGTTCAGTTGGGAGCCGGAGAGGCGCCGCTGCTGATTGTGGCCGCGAAAGAGGACAAGAAATTCGACGTACCTTTCGCTGAGGCGTACTTAGAGCGGGTAGATGTAGAGCGCAAACAGGTGCGCATGAATCTTCCGGAGGGCATGTTGGAGATTAATGCGCCCATGACGGCGGAAGAAAAACAGCAGCAGCGTACGGGGAATCGTCAGAAAAGGGCTTGAACCACTAAGGACACGCGAAGGTACACGAAGGAAATCTTCTGTGCCCCCTGTGGTGAATGGGTTCAGGGTCGCAAATGAAGGCCGATATCGTCACGATCTTTGCGGACTTCTTTCGCGGACCGCTGGATCACGGGATTACGCGCCGGGCCTCGGAGATGGGCCTGGTGAAAATTGAAGTCCACGACTTGCGGCAGTTCACGCACGATCGTCACCGCACCGTGGATGACCGGCCTTTCGGCGGCGGCGAAGGCATGGTGCTGAAGCCGGAACCGCTGGTTGAATGTCTGGAGTCGTTGCAGCTTGCGCCACGGCCAGAGCGCCGCAGCGCGAAGCAGAGTGTGATCTTGCTATCGGCGCAGGGCGAGAGATTCACCCAGGCAATGGCTGCGGAGATGGCGGATCTCGATCGCATGGTGCTGATGTGCGGCCGTTATGAAGGCGTGGATGAGCGGGTGGCCGATTTCCTCGCGGATCGCGAGATTTCCATCGGCGATTACGTGCTGAGTGGAGGGGAACTCGCGGCGGCTGTGATCATTGAAGCTGTGACCCGGCTGTTACCGGGAGCTGTTGGCAACGAGGCTTCGACGCGGCAGGAATCTTTCACGGCTCACGCGCCCGAGGAGATCGAAGCAGCGGATTCGACCTGCGGTTCGGGCGGATTGCTGGATTATCCGCATTACACGCGGCCGGCAGAGTTTCGCGGGATGACGGTGCCGCAAGTGCTGTTGAACGGGAACCATCTGGAGATCCGGCGCTGGCGGCGTGAAGAAGCGCTGAAGAAAACGTTGCGCAACCGGCCAGACTTGCTGGAGAAGGTGGAGTTGAGCGCGGAAGACAAGAAAATTCTGGCGCGGCTGAAGAGCGGCGGGAATTAGGTCTTAGGTGTTTGGTCTTAGGCAAAAACAGTCCTAAGGCCTAACACCTGAGGCCCAAGACCTGAGACCCAAGACCCGTAACGCGACAGACTCAGAAATTGCAGAAGAATTCGGAAGGATAGCGATCATGTCAAACCTAATCATCGAGAAATTGCTGGCCAAAACCCAGCGCACCGACATTCCCCCATTCCGGCCGGGCGACACCGTGCGGGTACACGTGAAGATCAAGGAAGGCGACAAGGAGCGCGTGCAGGCTTTCGAAGGCGTGGTGATCAAGCGCGACAACGGGCCGCAGGCCAGCTTCACCGTACGCAAGATCAGCTTTGGCCAGGGTGTGGAGCGCATTTTTCCGATCCACTCCAAGGTGATCGACAAAGTGGATCTGGTGCGCTCATCGAAGGTGCGCCGGGCGCGGCTGTTTTATCTACGTGGACTGCGGGGCAAAGCCGCCCGCCTGCGCGATGTGGAGAAGACAACGCACGCTTAACAATCGAGTGAGCGGCAGTCGCTCGATTGCCGCTCGCCGTTGCGATTGTAGATTTCAGATTTGAGATTGTCGATTGAAGGGCCGGGCGGTTTTCAATCTGAAATCTGCAATCTGCAATCCAATGTCTCATCCAGATCCTGTCTCGTAGTGCGGCAGTTCGCTGTACACGAGGCTCGTGATTCTCTATCCTGTGGGTTCTCGGTAATTTGCCTTTAAGGATCGAGCGATGAGCCAAGAAAAAAACTCACCATTCTATTCAGCCTCTCGCGGCCTCCACGTTAAAGCTTCAGCCTTCGGTTCGGCGCTGGTCATATTGATGTTGTGGGCTGCATTGGCCGGAGCGCAGGCCCCGCCGCGGCCGCAGAAGAAGGGCGACAAGACTGCCGCGCCGGGGGTTGCAAGCACGCCAGCGGAGATCGCCCGCGGCAAATACATTGTGGAGGACGTAGCGATGTGCCCGCAGTGCCACACTCCGCGCTACGGCAACGGGGCTCTTGATCACGCGCACGAATTGGAAGGGGCAGCGGAATTTTTCCAGCCGCCGCATCCGGATGCGAACTGGCCGCTGAAGGCTCCGCGAATTGGCGGAGACCCCCCGGCCAACGATCAGGACATGATTAAGCTGCTGATGACCGGCCTTTGGACCGACGGGAAACCTCTGCGCTTGCCCATGATGCCGTTCCGCATGAACGAAGCGGACGCGCAAGCGGTGTTGGCCTATTTGAAAACGGTGCAGCAGGAACATTAACCGGGTTCAATGCGGTGACTTTGATTTTGGCTTTTTCCAGCGGCTTCCAGATTTCGAGCGGCTGGCCGTGAATGAATTCTGCTCCCAGTTCAATGGGCGTGGCGCAGGCCGCATCGTGATAAGTGAAAACGCGTCCGCCCACGCGATCGCGGGCTTCCAGGACGCACACGCTTACCCCGGCGCGCGCCAACTCGCAGGCGGCCGCCAGGCCGGATACATCGGCGCCGATGATGATGACGGTGGGATCGTACATGCCGCCGCTCGTTTCAGAAGCGGGATAGCTTGGCTCCGGCTTATGCCGCCTTCTTGCGCGGAACTTTGGCGCCCTTTTCGCGCGCTTCGGACAATCCGATGGCGATGGCTTGCTTGCGGCTCTTTACCTTGCCGCCTTTTCCGCCCTTGCCAGATTTGAGTGTGCCATGCTTGCGCCGCCGCATAGCGCTGGCTACGGTTTTCTGCGCTCCCTTGCCATATTTGCGGCCAGACGATGAAGTCTTCTTTCCAGGCATGCAGTTCCTCCTGAAACTTAGAGAAACAATCTGAACACGAGGTTGTGGGGTTTTCAGCAACGTTCGTGTGTTCGAAACCACCCCTCATCATCCAAGCGTTGGTGTAAAGCGCAGCGAATGGGTCCGAGGATCACGTTGCTCGCGAATGGTTCTCAAGCAACCGAGCCACTCTCCTAAGATCGCGGACGAAAGCTTCGCGCTGTCTGCGCCGCTCCAGGCTATCGGGGGTGCGCAGAATGGACGAAGGATGCGTGGTTGCCATGACTTGCGGTGTGAGGGCGCGGGGGATCAATTTGCCCCGGTCCCCGGTGACGCGGAACGCTTGTCCCAACAGAGCCTGTGCCGCACTGGCGCCGAGGCATACTAGAACTTGCGGCTTCACGACTTTGAGTTCGGCATCTAGCCAGGGACGGCAGGCTTCGATTTCTGAGTGCCGGGGCCTCTTGTGAATGCGGCGCTTGCCGCGCAGCGCGGCCTCCCACTTGAAGTGCTTGACCACGTTGGTCACGTAAACTTCCGAACGGTCGATGCCGGCCTCGACGAGGGCTTCATCGAGAAGGCGTCCGGCCGGGCCGACGAAAGGACGGCCAAGCCTGTCCTGATCGCCGGGTTGCTCTCCGACAAACATGACCAGCGCTCGCGTGGGACTCTTCTCCAAACACGGTTTGAGTGGCGTTCCTATAGAGATCGCAGGCTTTGCAACTGCGCGCAGCGCGCTGCAGGTTGGGTAGGGTTAAGACGTCAGGCAAAGGGGCATGTGTTCCCGGGCGGGATGGGCGGTCCGGCGTGCTCGCGCCGCAATTCCGGATTTTACAGCCAGGTGCATGAACCACGTTCCGGCGGAGATGTAACTTGGTTGCGCTCTCGAACGATCGGGTTGGCGGGGAATGGGGGCGGGGAAATGTCCGGTAGGAGTTCCGTTCGGAGTATGAAGGAAAGCTGAAAAAAGGGATGGTGGGCGCTATAGGATTCGAACCTATGACTTCCACCGTGTGAAGATGGCACTCTACCGCTGAGTTAAGCGCCCACTGATTCGCGGTAACTCCATGTTAACACACCAGTTCCCGAGCCACTTTGCGTTCACTGAATTCTCCCTGGCTCCCGCATTGGCACCCGCATTTCGGCCGGAATCAGGTGTTGCAGCACTTTTTCTTGAGCTGCTCGTTTGGCTTTGCGCTGCGAGTGCGAGTAGTAAAGGGTCATATCCATTCTGGAATGGCGCATGATCGCCTGAACCACGGCTGGATTCTCTTGCTCGTCCATTAGGAACGTCGCGAGTGAATGCCTTCCAAGGTTGTGAAAGCCGAACCGCTTTACGACGTCGCCGTCACGGTCGTAGGTCATGCCGTTCTCTACCCTGATCACACCCGCCGCTATTGCTGCCGGACGAATGTAGTCCTCGACCAGTTGTGATGCGCTGCGAGGTTGATCGCCATGCCGCTTCTCAGAGGGAAAAACGAAGTCGTCGTCATCGGCGTACATCGTTTCGCGTCTCCAAGCCGCAAGGGCACTGAGCAGCAGTTGAGGCGCTTCCACTCGTGACCGGGACAACTTGGTTTTTGCACCTTCTTGCATGTTGAAATGCACGAACGTCTGTCGGATCGCAATCAAGCCGCGGTCCCAGAGAATATCGCGCCACCGCAACCCAAGCGCTTCGCTGATGCGCAGCCCGCAGGTTGCGACCAGCAAAGCAAGTTCATATTCCGGTTGCTGCAATTCCGAAAGCACCTTGAACGTGTCCTCGATTTCAAGTGCCAGAGCCTCATAATCTGTCACGTGCGAGAACTCTCGACCCTTAACATAGCGGCACGGATTGAACTGCTCGCCGCGAGGAATCAGCCCCTCGCACTGCCCCCAAGAGTAAATGCCGGACATGATGCTCCGATACTTCCCCCGTGTGGACGATTCGACGTCGAACCCCAAGAACCAAGCCTTCAGTTTGCGGGGATCAACATTGATCGCCTCACTGTCCGCCCACTTGGGCATGAGGAGGCTTCTCACTACCTGCTCGTGGTGTTCTTTTGTGGATTGTTTGTTGAAGGGGTAATTGGCGAGATATTTCCCGGCAAGTTCCCCAAAAGTGATGAGAATGGGATCGGACTTGGCGACCAGTTTGTCGAGACTGAGTTCTCCAACCTTGACCCATCCTTCCTCATCAGTCATCATGTCCAGCCCCACAACCTTCGAGCGTTCCTTGCCGTTCGCGTTGTAGAAGCAGAACACCAGCTTGCCCTTCTTTCTACGAAACCATCCGTTAGCCATTGGATTTCTCCTTCCGGCTACGGGGACTGCCGATAGGCATTGTACGGCGCATAGTCGCGTCGGCCAAAGCACGATCTTTCTGGCAAGAAAGGGGCTTGAGAACACCGGATGCTATGGCGGCCTCCACTTCACTGATCTTGTAACGCCACACCATCCTGCTCTTGCCAACTCCAAGCGGATACCCCGGAATAATCCCGCGACGTGTCATTTCCAAGATTTGGCGACGCTTCACGCTCAGGTGCTCAGCGAGTGCGTTCGCATCAACGAAATGCTCTTTCTGCGCATCCTTGAAGGCTGGATTGTCGCCAGAATGAGGCCGGGACAGGAGAGGCGAATCATGATGGAATGCAGTTGTGGTATTTTGCATTCTATTCTCCTTCAAAAACAATTTTTTTCTTCGCGAAACCCGCGACGGTTTGAGGGCGTTCAGCGGCGCGGACCTGTCAAGGGCGCGGCTTCTCACGCGTTCATCGAAGACCCTTGACAGGGAGCACCGCTGGAATAACGCCGGTTTTGAAAGGCGCGGGTTGAGTGGGGAAAAAAATGGAAAGAAAAATGTCTTCGGCTAAGAACACCAAATTGGAGAGGAACTCTGGGTAGGAAATGCTATCGGTGTCGGAAATTCTTGGACTGGCACGATCTTAGGAGTTTTCCAATTAGCGCTAACTGAGCCGACCATAACTCCTACCGAAGCCGGCCTAAATCCTCTTTACACGGGTGTACAATCTGCCTTCCCCCATGAGCCTTTGTGGTTGTGTCATATGGACCTCGGCTTGGTAGGGATTTAGTGGCGATTAAAGCGAACCCGTCGGATGTAGCACCGTTCGTAGAGGCAGTCCGTAAACACGCTGATCGTGAACGAGATGCCCTCGGATTCCTTCCATCTGCGGTATATGACGACGCTGCTGCGCGAGGAAACCTGCTTGTTGCGCTTATTCCAACGAGCTCTTCTACGGAATACGCCGGCCACTTACTATTTGGGGGTACGTTCCCACATGCTCGCGTGTTCCAGGTTTTTGTTTGCCAGCAATTTAGGAACCGCGGAGTCGCGCGTGAGCTGATTGAGTACCTGGTGAATCTGTTGGAAGGCTACGGTTATTTGAGTGTTGCTGCAACTGTAGCGGACGACCTTGTCGCGAATGGATTCTGGGACAAGCTTGGGTTCCTAGTCGCACGGCAAAAGCCCGGTGGTGTCAGCAGGAAGCGGCTGCTTAATGTTCGGATAAAGCAGCTCAATAGTCCGACTTTGTTTCAGCCTGAGATCGCGAGCCCCGTTTCAGACCTCGGACTTGTTGAACGGCTGGGAACACATACCCCGGTTTACGCCATCGATGTAAACGTCTTCTGGGATGTGGTGAAGCGACGACCCAGATCCGAGTACGCTGCAGATGTCATCGGCGCTGCCTTTAACCGACTGATTCAAATCGTGGTCGCACAAGAATTCATCAACGAACTTCAGCGTACAACTCGACCTGATCTCAGTGATCCAGCTTTGGAGTTTGCCCTGCAATTTCCGACATTGCCACAACCCGACGCCTCAGTGCTCCAACAATTGCAGAATGAACTTGGCAGTCTCATTTTTCCCGGCCGTTCCAAAAGTAGAACGTTAACACCTCAAGATCAATCGGATCTTGTGCATCTTGCAACTGCAATCCACCATGGTGCGACCGGGTTTGTCACAAGCGACGATGCGTTATTCGGAGTTCGCGATTTCATCTATAAGAAACACGGTATTTCCGTTCTCCACGTAAGGGAGTTTGCAGCGCTGGTTAAATCAGCCCATGTGAGTGTGCCTCCCCTTGCGGCTCAGTTGTCGAGCGACACGCTGCGGGTCTGGGATTCAATCAGCGCCGATAGCGACGCTATTAAGAAATACTTGGACGATTGTGCTGCTCCGATAGCATTCCGCGATGACTTCGTGGCCAAGGCGCTCGTGACTCCCACACGCAAACGGATGATTGTCACATCTGAGTCGGATATCGTTTGCCTTGCTTCTTGGGATGCGGGTGCAGGCTTACAGAGCCATGCGAACGTGAATCTAATTGCGAATGAAGACAATCCCGCGTCTGAAGCAGCAATCGATTGTATTTTGGGGATTATCTGTACGCAGGCCAGTTGCACGCGTCCAGTTCTTATGCAGCTTTGTCTACCACAAGGGCACGTCATCGCTAGGAAGATCGCGACGGCACACGGTTTTAGAGCGAATGAGTCCTCCACCGAGGGTGATCTTCAAAAGATCTGCGTGGGGAAGCCGATCCACGTTGAGAACTGGGCAAAGATGCAGGCGATACTCCACCACTACGGTGGTCTCGATTTTCCGGATACCCTTCCAGCATTCACCGCATATGACCAAGAAGTGCGTTTCCGCACTAAGCAGGGCATTTCCCGCAACGTTAAACTCAGCGACCTGGAAAAGCTTCTGTCACCAACCTTGATAATCCTTCCAAATCGGTCAGGGAATATAGTGCCAATCAGGCGCATATTTGCCGACCAGCTCCTCGGTGCATCGCGCCAACTGTCGCTGCTACCGAAGCGGGAGGCTTCGCTATTTTCCGAACGAATCTACTTCAGTGCATCAAGGAACGCAATTTTGTTTAAGCCAGGGATGCCTCTGCTCTTCTACGAATCGGGCAGGGCCGGTGGATCTGCTTCCGTGACAGCATGTGCGCGTGTGGTGCACACAACGGTGCTGAAGAAGATCGATATCTCCGCGCATCTGCTTAGGCACGGGGTGCTGGAGAGCGATGACTTGGAGGAGTTGACTGGCAACGACTCCATGTGCGTTACCACTTTCGACAACATCATGCACCTTGAGAATCCTGTGCCTCTCGACCGACTCCGGGAACTAGGGTGCGTCGATGCATCGAATTTGGTCTGTCCAAGGCAAATCAGCGATCAACAGATCGTGAGCGTATTAAGGGAGGGCTTCTCTACTGGCTAACGCAGAGGACATTCTGATTTCGGTGCATAGGAAGTATGTGCAAGGAATGCTCGAAGGAAAGAAAACGATCGAGCTGAGACGCCGCGCCCTTCATGTTGCGCGCGGCACTAGGGTCTGGATATACAGCAAGTCCCCGTTTGCCGTTGTAGAGGCATTGGCCATCGTCGATCGAGTGATAAGTGCAAAACCAGAGGAACTGTGGAGTGACTATAAGGATCAGCTCGGGATCTCGAAGATAGACTTCGAATCATACTTCTTGGATGTTCGTGTGGGATGTGCGCTGGTCCTCCGCGATATCCAACGTCTCCCCTGCTCCGTCTCGCTCTCCGAGATCCGTAATTGTGCTTCTTCCTTCCAGCCGCCGCAATTTTTTTTACGCCTACGGTCAGGCCACCCGGCTCTGAAGGTTCTGAGAATGAGATATGGATCTCCCACGAAGAAACGCGCCCCACTCAGAGCTCGCTGACCCTTCGCCATCGTGGATTTGCTCGCCCCGACACATCGTTAAAGACGATCAGCCTGGGCTCCCTGTGACGCTTGCAATTGTGGATTCGATTTCCCACTCAGGTTGCTGCGGGTCCGAGGCTCGGCTGTCAGGGAGCAGGCCGGACACCTCCGGCGAAGACACCACGTCCCTTTCGGGACGGCAAGTCTAAATTATTGATTATACTGTCTCTTTCTGGGACGCTACCCTCGTGAGGATGTCGGACAACGACGCGGACTCTTATGGCGAAGCTTGAAGACTTAAAGCGCGGGGCCACGGTGAAGGGCGTTATACCGGATTGCCTTGTTACCGTTATCGATGTGAAGTGGTATGGCTCTGCCGCCGTGGAACTCACTTACAAAGATCCCGCGGGAAAGCCGAGCGTGGTCCTCGTCTATCGCGATCGAGAACCCGCTCTTGAAATAGCTGAAACTGGTCGACCTTGGAGCTTCGATGGCGACGGGAAGATGTTTCGACTCGTCTCCGAAGCTCAGCGCATCAATCTCGCCCATCTTTTTGACCCGTTGCTAGCCATCCACACCTCGATGGTTGACGCCCTCCCGCATCAGATCACGGCAGTTTACGGAGAAATGCTGCCGCGTCAACCCTTGCGATTCCTATTGGCCGATGATCCTGGTGCCGGGAAAACGATCATGGCTGGGCTCCTTGTGAAGGAGTTATTGATTCGCGGTGACCTGCATAGATGTCTCATTGTGTGTCCTGGTAATCTCGCGGAGCAGTGGCAAGACGAACTCTATCAACGATTTCAGCTTCCATTCGAGATCCTCACAAACGACAAGCTTGAATCTGCGCGTACAGGAAACTGGTTTGCCGAGAATTCCATGGCGATTTGCCGTCTCGATAAGCTGAGCCGGAACGAAGATGTGCAAGCGAAGCTGTTGAATACCGATTGGGACCTCATCATTTGTGACGAAGCTCACAAGATGTCCGCAACGTTCTTCGGCAATGAAGTGAAGTACACAAAGCGCTATCGACTCGGCCAACTCCTTGGGCAGCTTACGCGGCACTTTCTCTTAATGACTGCGACGCCGCACAATGGGAAGGAAGAAGATTTTCAGCTGTTCATGGCTCTGTTGGACGCCGATCGCTTTGAAGGGCGTGACCGGGACGGTGTTCATACAGTTGACGCTTCAGACCTCATGCGTCGGTTAGTCAAAGAGCAACTGCTCAAATTCGATGGCACGCCGTTGTTCCCAGAACGAAGGGCATACACGGTCGGATACAAGTTGTCCGATCCAGAAGCAGCGCTTTACAAGAGTGTCACCGACTACGTTCGTGATGAGTTTAATCGCGCGGACGCTTTGGAGAACGAGGGTCGCAAAGGAACTGTTGGATTTGCCCTCACGATCTTGCAGCGCCGACTCGCCTCTTCTCCTGAGGCGATCCTTCAGTCCTTACGGCGACGGCGAGAAAGGCTTGAACGGCGTTTACGCGAGGAGCAAATACTCAAGCGCGGCGGAGAACTCCAAGATATCAGCCCGGAAAAGGTGCCGGACTTCACTGATGAGGACATCGAGGAGCTTGACGATGCCCCGGATTCCGAGGTTGAACAAGCGGAAGAGACGGTCGTCGATCAGGCGACGGCAGCTCGAACGATCGCCGAACTTGATGCCGAAATTGACATCTTGAAAAGACTCGAAACGTTAGCCCTCCGAGTTCGTCGCAGTGGAACAGACAAGAAATGGGAGGAACTTTCCGGACTCTTGCAGAATCACGCGGAGATGTTCGATGCCCACGGACATCGTCGCAAGCTGGTCATTTTTACCGAACATCGCGATACTTTGAACTATTTAAGTGAAAAGCTCCGAGCGATCATTGTGCCAGAAGCGCTTGTTACCATTCACGGAGGAATGGGGCGCGAAGATCGGGCTAAGGCTCAGGAAGCTTTTAAGCAGGACAAAGACGTACTCATTCTTTTGGCTACTGATGCTGCTGGCGAAGGAATTAACTTGCAGCGAGCGCATTTGATGGTCAACTACGATCTGCCCTGGAACCCGAATCGTTTGGAACAGCGATTTGGTCGCATTCACCGCATCGGCCAAACCGAAGTTTGCCATCTCTGGAACCTGCTAGCTGAAGAGACCCGCGAAGGCGACGTGTACAAGCGCCTGCTAGAGAAAATCGAGCAGGAGCGGGAGGCACTTGGCGCTGGGGTTTTCGATATCCTGGGGCAGCTGTTCCGCGAACAGAAGCTGAAGGATCTTCTCATTGAGGCTATACGGTACGGCGACCGCCCCGACGTGAAGGCTAAACTCCACGAGATCGTCGACAACTTGACGGACCGTAAACACTGTCAGGAGCTTCTAGAAGAACGTGCACTTGCCCACGACAGTATGGATGCGACCGAGGTTCGGAAGATCCGTGAGGACATGGAGCGTGCGGAAGCCAGACGTCTCCAGCCACATTTCATTGAGTCGTTTTTTCTTGAGGCGTTCCGCGTCTTGGGCGGTTCGATTAAGGAGCGCGAGCCTCGTCGGTTTGAAATCACCCATGTGCCGGCCTTGATTCGACAGCGTGACCGCCTGATCGGAATTGGCGAGCCTGTCCTACTCAGGTATGAGCGAATAACTTTTGAGAAGGCGCTTCGTGCAGTACCGGGACAGCCGTTGGCTACTTTTGTATCGCCCGGGCATCCCCTACTTGCCGCAACGATTGACTTGGTCTTAGAGCGGAATCGCGACTTGTTGAAGCGTGGCACCGTGCTAATCGACCCGGATGATCCAGGAAAAGAGATTCGGGCGCTCTTTTATCTGGAGCACGCCATCGAGGACGGGCGAATTGACAAGGCGGGGAATCACCGTGCCGTTTCCCGGCAGCTTCAGTTCATTGAGGTCGATTCAAACGGGGTTATGAGGCACGCTGGGTATGCGCCTTACCTCGACTATCGAGCCACAACGCCCGACGAACATACCCCAGTTTCATCAACTCTGGAATCGCAAACGTGGCTGAAAGCGGATCTCGAATCCAGCGTTGTGGGGTATGCGATCGAAAACCTTGTTCCGAAGCATATTCAAGAAGTCGGTGCGCGGCGAAAGGATCTGGTCGTGCGCACTATGGCTGCCGTCAAGGACCGACTCACTAAGGAAATCAACTATTGGGATCACCGCGCTAACCAACTCAAGGATCAGGAACTGGCGGGAAGGACAAACGCCAAGATCAACTCCGGCAAGGCCCGTCAGAGGGCCGACGAACTCCAAGCTCGACTCCAAAAACGCATGGCAGAATTGGAACTTGAAGGTCAGCTATCGCCACTGCCCCCCGTTGTAGTTGGCGGTTCGCTCGTCATTCCCATCGGACTGCTCAACACCTTGCGACCAGGTTGGGCGACATCCGATGATGCAGCGGCCGCGGAGAATCGCAAGAAGGTTGAGCTGCTCGCCATGAAATTGGTGATGGAGGCCGAAAGACGATTGGGTTTTGAACCCAGAGACGTAAGCGCCGAGAAGTGTGGCTACGATATCGAATCGCGAGTGCCCAGCACAGGGAAGCTGCGCTTTATTGAGGTTAAGGGACGTGTTGCCGATGCTACGACCGTTACCGTAACACGTAATGAAATTCTCACCGCGCTCAACAAACCTGAGGATTTCATACTTGCCGTTGGGCAGATCGAGAACGGCCAGGGCGAGCTCATCTATGTACGACAGCCGTTTCAGCTAGAACCAGAATTCTCGGTTGAGAGCATAAATTACAAGCTTCAGGACTTGCTGAGTCGCGGACAACAACCTCAGTGAAACACCCGCGCTAAAGGGGGAAACTAGTGATGAAAGATTCTGGATCGCGTCCTCAGCTTCGTTTTGGAAATCTGTCGATCAAAGGGTTTAGGCGTCTTCAGGACGTGCAGTTTCCACTCAGGCCACTCTGCGTGATGATCGGAGCAAATGGTACCGGGAAGACCTCTGTGCTTGATGTCATGTCCCTACTCGCGAACTCTGCTCGCGGGAAACTGAGCGCCTCGATAACTGAACTGTCGGGCCTCGCGAGCGTGCTGACCTACGACCGCACAGATAGTCTTAGCCTCGGAATTTCAATGACCGTGCCGAATCACGCGCCTTTAGAGTATTCGCTGAGATTGAAGCCTCAGGGTCTCTCGTACGTTATCGACGAAGAAACACTGACTCAAAAGCGAAAGCCACAGCCACCGCCGTTTTTGCATATTGACTCACACGGGCCCGATGTAAAGTATTTTGAGGCAGATCAACGGAAGTTAGTTCGCCCGAACTGGGATCACAACCCTCTAGAAACCTCATTGGCCCAAGTGCCTAAGATGTTTCAGGAACCAGAGGACTTCCGTAACCGATTAGCATCGTCTACCTTCTACCACGTATTGAATGTTGATCCACGCTCCCCGGTTCGTTTGCCCCAGCCAATGCAGCCCGCAACGCTGCCTGGAAAGAACGGCGAAGAACTAGTCTCGTGCTTGTTTTACTTGAGAGAGGCCGAACGAGATCGATTCGACGCGATTGAGGATTCCCTCCGTGCAGCTTTTCCACGCTTCGAGCGTCTTGATTTCCCTCCCGTGGCAGCAGGGACTCTTGCTCTCACATGGCGGGAAGAAGGATTCTCGAAGCCGCTATATATGCATCAGCTCTCCGAAGGGACACTTCGCTTCCTTTGGTTAGCAACGCTATTGCAGAGTCCTGGCTTGACTGCACTGACGTTGTTGGACGAACCAGAAGTCAGCTTGCATCCGGAGTTGCTGAGTCTCTTGGCGGATCTCCTACGCGAGTCATCTCGACGCACGCAATTGATTGTAGCTACACACTCAGACCGGTTGATTCGATTCCTCCAACCTAAAGAAGTCGTGCTAATGAATTCGACGGACAGCGGCATGAGCAGCTTGACGTGGGGAGATGAACTTGACCTAGAGGACTGGCTAAAGGACTACTCGCTTGACGAGCTATGGCGCAATGGGCGTATAGGAGCACGGGCATGAAGATCTCCATTCTTGTCGAGGGAAGGACGGAGATGGCGTTCAAACCTCACCTTAGAGGATTCCTTGAATTGAGACTCGCCGGCAACATGCCTCGTCTCGATATGTTTCCGTACGACGGCAGAATCCCGAAGGAAAACAAGCTTCGGCGCGCAGTTGAGAATCTCTTGACCATTGGAGAAACGCCGGCCGACGCAGTTATTGCGCTGACCGACGTCTACACGGGAACGAATGATTTCGTCGATGCCACCGACGCAAAAACCAAAATGCGAGCTTGGGTTGGGCAGAACGCCAAGTTCTACCCTCACGTTGCGCAGTACGATTTCGAAGCCTGGTTATTGCCATATTGGGCAGACATACAGAAAATCGCTGGCCATAAAAAGAAGGGACCCACCGGTAAACCGGAGACAGTGAACCATCATCACCCACCTTCGCACCACATCAGCGAAATTTTTGAAATTGGTACTTGCCGTGACTCTTACTCAAAGGCGCGTGATGCAAATCGGATTCTCAGAGGCAAGGATTTGGCGATTGCCGCTGCCCAGTGCCCCGAACTCAAGGCGTTTCTGAATACGATCATTAAGCTCAGTGGGGGCACCGAATTGTAGTTTGATGTTTGCTTCAAAGTGATCTAAAAGCAAAGATGAAGAAGAAGCTGATTGAAGTTGCGCTCCCTCTGGAGGAAATAAATGAAGCCTCCTCTAAGGAAAAGAGCAATCCGTTCTTAAAGGGACATCCCAGAAACTTGCATCAGTGGTGGGCGCGTCGCCCTCTCGCCGCCTCGCGAGCGGTACTGTTTGCCTCTCTGGTTGACGATCCGTCTTCGCATCCAAATTTATACCCTACGGAACGCGACCAGTTCGTTGAGCGCGCACGGCTACACAACCTGATCCGCGACATTGTTAGATGGGAAAATACTGCAAATCGCAATTTGTTTGTGACCGCGCGTCAAGAGATCCTAGCCTCGAGCTCCGGCTCTCCTCCTCCCGTACTAGATCCTTTCTGCGGAGGAGGCTCGATTCCCCTTGAGGCACAACGCCTCGGTCTAGAAGCCCATGCTAGTGATTTGAACCCCGTAGCAGTATTGATAACAAGAGCCCTTCTTGAACTCCCAGGGCACTTCGAAGGGCACCCATCCATCAATCCAGAGACCCGCCAGAAAATTACGGTTAAGTGGGAAGGGGTTGCTGGCCTCCAGCAGGATATTCGGTACTATGCTCAATGGATTCAGGAGCGTGCGGAAGAGCGCATAGGCAATACATATCCGGATATAAGTCTTTCCTCTCAACTTGGTGGCGGTACTGCACATCCGCTCGCATGGCTCTGGTCCCGAGTGGTGAAGTGCCCTAATCCGGCCTGTGGCTGCGAAATGCCACTGGTAAAGACTTTTTTGCTGTCAGGAAAGAGCGGCAAGAGAACATGGCTGCAACCCGAAGTGGACCCTGCTACTCGAACCATCACCTTTTCTATACGAAGCGGCGCCGGTGCTCCTCCAGAAGCTAGCGTAAATCGGCGCGGTGCGAAGTGCCTTGCCTGCGGGACGCTAGTACCGCTGGATTACATTCGTAAGGAGGGGCGAAGTGGACGCATCAGAATTCGCCTTATGGCGCTGGTTGCAGACGGCGGTAGAGGGCGAATCTATCCGCCTGCAAGCCAATATCAAGAAACGATTGCGTTGGCTGCCGTTCCCCCCTGGGTGCCCGATTCCGACCTTCCTGACAAGGCATTGGGCTTCAGGATTCAGGCTTACGGCATGACGCATCACAGGGACCTGTTCACCTCCAGACAACTGCTTGCGCTGTCCACCATGAGTTCCCTGGTCACAGAAGCCGCGGAACAGATTGTTCGGGACGGAGGAACAAAAGAATACGCGAATGCGATTGCTACGTATCTAGCCTGTGCTGTGGACAAACAGGCCGACTACAACAACTCGCTATGCACGTGGAACCCCACTAACGAAAACATCAGTCATCTCTTCACAAAGCAAACTGTGTCGATGGCTTGGGACTTTGTTGAGTCGAATCCATTGCGTGGAGGTCTATCAATAGCTGCTCTCGCCTCTGGCATTGCAGATGCAGTAGGCAGCGCCAGCTGCGGAGCACCTGGCAAAACATACCAGGCGGACGCCACATCTTTTCTTCCGGGCCCGAATCCTGCAGTTATCTGCACCGACCCTCCCTATTACGACAATATGGGTTATGCGGACCTGTCGGACTTCTTCTTTGTCTGGCTTAGACATTCTATTGGGATAGTACATCCGGACTTATTCAGCACTTTACTCGTTCCAAAGATGCAAGAACTAGTTGCCGCCCCGGACCGTTTTGATGGCAATTCTGCCAAAGCCCAAGAGTTCTTCGAGCAAGGATTCAGCAAAGCGTTCGGGCGGATGCGGAAGAACCAGCATCCTGAATATCCAATGACCGTCTTTTATGCCTTCAAACAAACCGAAGTGGGGGAAAGCGAAGAAGACGCTCAGAACCCAGTCGCGTCGACCGGCTGGGAAACCATGCTGCAGGGACTCATCGGAACGGGATGGCAGATTACCGGCACGTGGCCGATCCGTACGGAAAGAGGTGCTCGAACTCGGAGTATCGGAAGCAATGCGCTAGCGTCATCTATAGTTCTCGTGTGTCGGCCTCGTCCGGATTCTGCTCCGATTACGACACGAAAAGAGTTTCTGGGTGGTTTGAAGGTGGAATTACCTTGCGCGATTAGGGAAATGCGGTTGGGCAACGTAGCACCAGTGGACTTGGCACAGGCAGCAATTGGACCGGGGATGGCTGTCTTCTCTCGGTACAACCGCGTTCTGGAAAGCGATGGATCTACGATGGCTGTTCGTACTGCACTAGCGCTCATCAATCAAGCGCTTGATGAAGTACTTTCCGAGCAGGAGGGCGACTTCGACCCGGACACCCGCTGGGCTTTGGCATGGTTTGAACAGCACGGTTTTGAGGAAGGTCTCTACGGGGAAGCGGAGGTCCTAGCAACAGCTAAGGCTCTCAGTGTATCCGCGCTCGATGAAACCAGAATCCTCCATTCCCGTGGCGGTAAGGTTCGGTTGCTTCGAAGGGATGAACTCTCACCTGACTGGAATCCTTCAGCGGAACGTCGCTTAACGGTTTGGGCTGTGACGCAGCATCTTATTTGGGCGCTCGATAAGAATGGAGAGACGGGAGCTGCCGAATTGGCTAGCAAAGTTGGGGGCCTTGCTGAAACCGCTCGGGATCTGGCCTATCGGCTTTATATCGTTAGCGAGCGTAACGGGTGGGCCGCAGAGGCGGGATACTACAACAGCTTGGTCGTCTCTTGGCCAGCTATCGCACCGAAAACGTTTGTACTTAGTTGAAATCGCTACTCGATTGGCGCATCGGAAATGACAACAACGGACGAACGGAACGACCGTGGCAGACCCTTAGCTGAGTGGAGAAATGAAAAAGAAGCTTATCGAAGTCGCACTGCCGCTGGAAGCCATTAATAAGGAAGCGGCGCGCGAGAAATCCATTCGGCACGGCCATCCTTCGACTTTGCACTTGTGGTGGGCTCGACGGCCTCTGGCAGCCTGCCGCGCAGTTTTGTTTGCCTCCTTGGTCGACGACCCATCAAGTCATCCAGACCAGTTTCCAAATGAAGTCGACCAGGACCGAGAACGGGAGCGCCTGTTTCGACTGATCGAAGAACTCGTTAAATGGGAGAACGCTGACAATAAACAAGTCTTGGATGCAGCGCACCGGGAGATATTGAAGTCCACGGCCGGCAATCCTCCGCGTGTCTACGATCCCTTTTGCGGCGGTGGTTCGATTCCGCTTGAGGCTCAACGGCTCGGGTTGGAGTCGCATGGCAGCGACCTGAACCCAGTGGCAGTTCTGATTACCAAGGCCCTGATCGAGATTCCGTCAAAATTCGCTGGGCAGCCGCCGATCCATCCTATGCCACAGGGGCGGATCGCAGGACAGGGCATGTGGGAAGGTGCTCGTGGCTTAGCCGAAGATGTGCGCTACTACGGGAAATGGATGCGTGATCAGGCGTTTGAGCGGGTTGGACATCTCTATCCCAAAGTAAAGGTCCCCAAAGAGAAAGGTGGCGGCGAAGCACCAGTAATTGCCTGGCTATGGGCAAGGACCGCCATGTGTCCCAATCCAGCCTGTGGTGGGAAGATGTTGCTTGTAAAATCCTTTGCTCTCTCCACCAAGCACGGAAATAGAACATGGGCACATCCCCATGTTAATCATGCGACAAAGACGATTACCTTCGAGATACAGACTGGGCAAGGTACCCTTCCGACTCCGGCCAAAATAGGCCGGGGCGCCAAATTTAAGTGTTTGATTTGCCAACAAGCCTCACCCGATCAGCACATTAAGGACGAAGGGATTGAGGGCCGAATGGGTCAACAACTGATTGCGATTGTTGCCGATGCACCCGGCGGGCGCATTTACGTGGCCCCGTGCAGTGACCACGAGAAGGTTGCTGCAACCGTGCATACAGCTTGGGCTCCTGAGCAGGAACTAGGGCATGATCCACGGAATATTTGGTGTGTGGCTTATGGGCTTAAGCGCTTTCGGGACCTTTTCACTCCGCGGCAGCTCGTTTCACTAACCACATTTTGCGACCTTGTCTCCGAAGCGCGTGAGCAGGCTGTGGCGCATGGTGCATCCTGTGAATACGCTGATGCAATCGCGACTTATCTGGCGTTTGCCGTAGACAAGGCGTCTGATCGGAATACGACGCTCTGTGCTTGGGAATCCAAGATGGATCGAATGCGAAACACCTTCGGACGACAGGCCCTTCCGATGGTCTGGGACTATGTGGAAACGAACCCTTTTGCAGGTGCAGGAGGAGATATATCAGGCTGCGTTGACTCGCTTTGCGAGGCGTTAGAAAAACTGCCTGCCGTGGGAGACGGCACAGCAAGCCAACTAGACGCCACGACAGCCACATCCGTTGTGGAAGCTGCGCTAATATCGACCGACCCTCCCTACTACGACAATATCGGCTACGCGGATCTTTCCGACTTTTTCTACGTGTGGCTGAGACGAAGTTTGTCCGGTATTTATCCGCAGATCTTTAGCACATTGCTTGTACCGAAGGCTCAAGAGCTTATCGCAACCCCGTATCGATTTGGTGGTAGCAAAGAGAAGGCTCAAGAGTTTTTCGAAAGCGGTTTCCGTAAAGCATTTGAGAAAATCCAGAAGTTTCAGAACCCCGAATATCCGTTGACCGTTTATTACGCTTTCAAGCAGTCTGAATCCGAAGATGATGAAAATGGGTCTGGTGGTCCTGCGACCGTTTCCACCGGTTGGGAAACAATGTTAGAAGGCCTCTTAGGCTCTGACTTTCAAGTTACTGGCACTTGGCCGATGCGGTCTGAGTTGAGCACCCGTAATATAGGTCGTGGCACAAACGCCCTTGCTTCCTCAATTGTTCTCGCGTGTCGGTTGCGCCCGGAAGCTACCGCGATCACAACACGCAAAGACTTTCTTGCGTCAATTAAGAAAGAGCTCCCTCACGCACTTCGCGACTTGCAAAAAGGCAACATTGCTCCTGTGGACCTAGCTCAAGCAGCAATCGGTCCCGGCATGGCCGTATTTTCTCGTTATCAGAAAGTACTTGAAAGCGACGGATCGGCCATGCGAGTGCGGACTGCTTTGGGCCTCATTAACCAAACACTCGACGAGGTTCTCTCCGAGCAAGAGAGCGAATTCGATCCTGACACGCGCTGGGCCCTCGCATGGTTCGAACAGCATGCCTTCGGCGATGGACTCTACGGCGAAGCGGAAGTACTAGCGACAGCGAAAGCTCTCAGTGTTTCCGCTCTTAATGAAACGAAAATACTCCATTCCCGTGCCGGGAAAGTCCGGCTGCTACGAAGGGATGAACTTGAAGCAGACTGGAATCCTGCAAGAGAGCATCGGCTAACGGTTTGGACTGTTACGCAACATCTGATTCGGTCCCTCGACAAGAACGGAGAGACCGCGACCGCAACGCTTGCGGGCAGGGTCGGAGGACTGGCCGAAACAGCTCGCGACCTTGCCTATCGACTTTATATTCTGAGTGAGCGTAAAGGCTGGGCCGAAGAAGCCGCGTATTACAACAGCCTGGTCGTGTCTTGGCCAGCTATCGCACCGAAAACGTTTGCACTGAGCTGACACTTTCACGAGATGAATCTATGGCGATCACAAACCATGAACGCGTGGGCAAAGCACTAGAGCTCCTGAACGCTGGTCTTCGCCCTTTCGTAGAGCGCGAACTGAAGGCAACGTACAAGGACAGGTGGACGGAAACCGCCCGCCCAAGTTTCCCGAATTGGCAGCAAACCGGGAAAAATGCCAAGGAACTGAATTGGGACACGCAGGCATTGCTCGGCGTGATGTGGGATTTGTGGAATGACTGCTTTCGGAAGATCCTTGGGCCATCGGATCGGAGCCTCGTCAGTGAACTTCGTGATGTGCGGAACAAGTGGGCTCATCAGAAGACCTTCAGTACTGACGACGCATATCGCGCGGTTGACAGCATCTCCCGCCTGCTCACGGCTGTCGCTGCTCCCGAAGTAGACCAAGCGGATCAGATGAAGGCCGAAATCTTGCGTGTGAAATTCGACGAGCAGGTGCGCGGACAGAAGCGGAAGGAATCGAGCATAGCCGTGGAAGGAAAGCCCGCAGCCGGCCTTCGTCCGTGGCGTGAGGTCGTAACTCCACACCCGGATGTTGCCTCAGGACGGTACCAGCAGGCGGAATTCGCGGCCGATTTGTGGCAGGTGTTCCTTGGCGAGGGATCAGACGAGTACCGCGATCCGGTCGAGTTCTATCGGCGCACGTTCATAACGGAAGGTCTCCAAAAGCTTTTGTCAAACGCATTGCTGCGAATGGCGGGGCAAGGGGGCGACCCCGTTGTTGAACTACAAACCAACTTTGGCGGTGGCAAAACTCACTCAATGTTGGCGTTGTATCACCTATTTGCCAATGTGCCTGCCAGTCAACTTCCAGGAATGGAAGCCGTGATCAAGATTGCAGGAGTTTCACAGCCGCCAAAGGTTCGGCGTGCGGTGCTGGTCGGCAATCGAATCTCCCCAGCTGACATCCACAAGAAACCGGACGGCACAGTGGTAAGGACGTTGTGGGGCGAACTGGCGTGGCAACTTGGCGGCAAAGAGGGCTACGAGATGGTCCGCACTGCCGACGAGAAAGGCGTCAGCCCAGGAGATTCATTGCGGCTGATCTTCAAGAAATTCTCGCCCTGCCTGATCCTGATTGATGAATGGGTTGCTTATGCACGGCAGCTATACAACAAACCAGATCTGCCAGCTGGTGACTTCGACGCGCACTTCACCTTCGCTCAGACACTAAGTGAATCCGCCAAACTTGCTGGAAACACGTTGTTAGTTGTCAGCATACCGGCCTCGCAAAATGAGATTGGTGGCGAGGGCGGTCAAGCAGCACTAGAGCGCCTCAAGAACGTTCTCGAACGTGTTGAGACCTCGTGGCGTCCTGCGAGCACAGAAGAAGGTTTTGAAATTGTTCGTCGCCGGCTCTTCCAGCCCATCACCGATGCTGATCTGTTTACTGCACGTGACACGGTGGTGCGAGCATTCGCGGACGAATATCGAAAGTCCCCGCAGGAATTTCCGTCACAAGCCAGCAAAGGGGATTATGAACGTCGGATGCTTGCCGCATACCCGATCCACCCTGAATTGTTCGACCGGTTGTACAACGATTGGTCGAGCCTCGATAAGTTCCAGCGCACCCGCGGTGTACTGAGGCTGATGTCAGCGGTGATCCACGCTCTTTGGGAGCGAGAAGATCGAGGCTTGATAATTCTCCCTGCGAACGTCCCCTTGGATGCAGTCGCAGTACAGAGCGAGTTAACACGGTATCTGCCGCCGACCTGGTCGCCGGTAATTGAAAAAGATATCGATGGTTCACATTCACTGCCGCTTCGGATTGATCGCGAGAATCCGATGCTTGGGCGATACTCGGCATGTCGACGTGTAGCCAGAACTCTTTACTTGGGCTCGGCGCCAATGCAGGATGCCGCCAACAAAGGCTTGGACGATCGACAGGTCAAGTTCGGCTGTGTTCAACCTGGCGAAACCTCGGGTACGTTCGGAGATGCATTGCGAAAGTTGGCCGATCAAGCTACCTACCTCTACGTCAACGAAGGCCGATATTGGTATTCGACACAACCCAGCGTGAACCGAATGGCCGAAGAACGCGCCGATCGGTTTCATCCGGAAGATGTCACTGAGGAGATCCGCCGACGGTTGCTGGAAGAGGCAAAGCACCGAGGGGATTTTTCAAAGGTGCATCCGTGTCCCGCGAGCTACAACGAAGTGGTAGATGAGCCCGAAGCGAAGTTGGTGATTGTAGGCCCCGACTACCTTCACACTGCCAAGGATACAGACAGCCCAGCTCGGCAGTATGCCGCCGAAATCCTAAATCGTGGATCGGCAGGTCGAAACTGTGGGAACATGCTGGTTTTTCTCGCGCCCGATAAGACCCGCTTCGTGGATCTAGATAGAGCGGCACGGCTCTATCTTGCGTGGAAGTCGATCGAGAGCGAGAAGGTATCTTTGGACCTGACGCCATTCCAGGCGAACCAGGTCGACCAGAAGAAGGCCAGTTCGGATCAGGCGGTCAAGGGCCGAATTCCGGAGACATATGTTTGGCTTCTAGTACCTGGACAAAAGAGGCCAGAATCCGGTAAGGCGTTCCCCGAGGTTGAATGGCAGGAGATCCGGCTGCAAGGTCAAGAGGCGCTGGCAGAACGGGCGTCAAAGAAACTGAAAAATGAAGAGCTTCTGATCACAAGCATGGCGGGAACGCGGCTACATTTGGAAATCACCCAGATTCCCCTTTGGCGCGCCCCCGGCAATCACGTCGGAGTGAAACAACTGGTGGATGATTTCGCTAAGTACGTTTACCTTCCGCGGGTCAAGAACGCCCAAGTAATACTCGATGCCGTTCAAGAAGGAGCGGCTCGGCTGACATGGAGGCAAGACACATTCGCGTACGCGGACTCCTACGACGCAGCCGCCGGACGGTATCGTGGTCTCGAAGCCGGTCGTCGTCCGAATGTGCAGTTAAATTCGGACAGTGTCGTCGTTAAGCCCGAGATTGCTGCCGCTCAGATGGAGAAGGAAGCCGCTCAGAGCTCGATACTGACAGGATCGGGTGGTGGTGGAACGGCAACGCCACAACCTGATGGATCTGGAATCGGAACAACCGAATCGCCTGCTGCCGTACCTAAGCCGGGCACGAAGTCGCCGGGTCTCAGGCGTTTTCACGGTTCAGCGACACTGAATGCGACTCGGCTATCGCGAGACGTTGATGCGATAGCCACATCAGTGGTTCAGCATCTTGCCGGCTTGCTCGATGCAAAGGTGAAAATCACTCTGGAAATTGAAGCCGAGATGCCGTCCGGTGCTACAGAGAACGTGGTGCGAACTGTCACCGAGAATTGCCGAACCCTGAAGTTTGATAGCCAAGGATTCGAAGAGATCTAAGAACGAGCCGTGAATTTCGGCTTCCGACAGAAACAGTGCGACCGCTCCTTCGTTTCCACTGCTAAAGCTTCTTCATTTGTGTTCTTGGCCGAAGTCTTTTCTTCTCCATTTTTTCTCCTCTCAACCCGCGCCTTCTAAGAGCGGCGTTATTCCAGCGGTGCTCCCTGTCAAGGGTCTTCGATGAACGCGTGAGAAACCGCGCCCTTGACAGGTCCGCGCCGCTGAACGCCTTCAAAACCGTCGCGGGTTTTCGCGAAGAAAAAATCTGTTTTGAAGGAGAACAAAGACAATGCAAAACACAATCGAAAGAAAAGACGTTTACAGCCGAATCACCGCACAGATTGTGGAGCAACTAGAAAAAGGCGTCCGCCCTTGGCTTCGCCCCTGGAATGCTGAACACGCCGCCGGCAGAATCACGCGTCCATTGCGTTTCAACGGACAGCCCTACTCTGGAATCAACATTTTGTCGCTCTGGATGTCAGCCCTTAGCCAGAATTTCGCAGCACCAATCTGGATGACCTACCGCCAGGCTACGGATCTGAATGCCCATGTTCGCAAAGGTGAAAGGGGTTCACTCGTGGTTTATGCCAATGCTATGACGCGGACCGAGCATGACGAGACAACCGGCGAAGACATCGAGCGTGAAATTCCGTACATGAAGGGCTACACGGTTTTCAATGTTGAGCAAATCGAAGGACTGCCCGAAATCTACTACGCCAATGCCGTTCCGACCCTCGATCCCGTAGCACGCATCGAACACGCTGAGAAGTTTTTCGCAAGTATCGGCGCAACGATCCGGCATGGCGGAAACCGAGCGTACTATGCGCAGGAATTGGATTACGTTCAGATGCCTCCGTTTGAGTCATTCCGTGATGCTGAAAGCTACTACTCGACCCTTGCGCATGAAGTGACACACTGGACGAAACACGAGCAGCGGCTTGATCGAGATTTCGGGCGCAAACGTTGGGGCGACGCCGGCTACGCGTCGGAAGAACTCGTTGCAGAACTCGGGTCCGCTTTCCTGTGCGCCGACTTGGAATTGCACCAGGAGCCTCGGGAAGACAACACCGCGTACATTGCGAATTGGCTCGAAGTTCTTAAGAACGACAATCGCGCTATTTTCGCAGCGTCGGCGTACGCGCAACGTGCCGCAGACTACATCAATCAAAGAGCCGCAACCGCGCAGGTCAATCAGACCTGCGCGGCTTGATTCAGTCGGCATTTGTTCGCCTATGGCGCCGACAAGAGGACCCTACCTTTGCCACTATGAAGCGAGTAGGAATGCATTCTTTGGACAGACTCTTCTGGCGATCAGACATCTCTGAGGCCAAAAACGCCTGCAAAAAAATTCTCTTCTGTAACAAGAAATTAACATAGCCGAACAGAAGGTTCTTGTATGATGCTGAAATCGTTGCAGGTTCTCCTCATCGATTCGAGAAGCATCCGCAAGAATTTCCCATCCGCGAGCAAGCGCCGTGCAAGAACGAATCCCGATTAGGCCGCAATTTCGAGCAGGGCGCACTGTTCATAGCGCAACACAAATGATGTAAACGGCTTCTGCCAAGAAATCGAGCACGAGATGGCGTCGGACCCAAAGCGCAATGCTGAAAAGGGGACGGAGCTCCTTCGTGCAGCGGGATACTTTCGCCTCTCATCCGAATACGGTCGGCACTCTCAAGAAACCCAGAGGTCTGCCATTCCCCACTACCGAAGGTTGGGAACTCCACATCGCCATCATTTTCTCAGCACAATCCGAAGTCAAGCTCAGGTATCAGTCTTAACAGAATTTTAGAAGTAGGTACGAAATGAGGTCCATTCGAGAGAGCGCATCTGAAAAGGCCACTGGACCCGTTCGAGCTGCGCAGTACGTCCGAATGTCTACGGAGCACCAGCAATATTCTACGGAGAATCAGATGGACACGATCCGCCGCTATGCGGAAGGCCGCAACATGCAGACTGTCCGAACTTATTCCGATGAGGCTCGGAGCGGGCTTAACATCGAGGGGCGAAACGGCTTGCGCGATCTGATTCATGATGTTGAGAACGGACGAGCTGACTACACAGAGATATTGGTATACGACGTCAGCCGCTGGGGCCGGTTCCAGGACGTGGACGAAAGTGCCTATTACGAGTACGTCTGTAAACGGGCGAACGTTCGTGTTCACTATTGCGCCGAGCAGTTCGAGAACGATGGCAGCCTTTCGTCGACTTTGCTCAAAACCATCAAGCGCACTATGGCCGGCGAATACAGCCGGGAGCTCTCCGTCAAGGTGTTCGCCGGACAATGCAGGCTGATTGAGCATGGATTCCGGCAGGGCGGTCCGGCCGGATATGGCCTGCGCAGGCAGTTAATCGATCAGAACCGGAATCCGAAGGGAATCCTAACTCGAGGGATGCATAAGAGTATCCAAACGGATCGCGTGATCCTGGTTCCAGGGCCTGATACTGAAGTCCACGTAATCCGCGAAATCTATGATCGTTTTACTCAGGGTCGTTCCACAGAAAAGGAGATTGCTGGGTGGCTGAACGGACGAGGCCTGGTTACCGATCTTGGTCGATCGTGGACGCGCGGCACCGTTCATCAGATCCTTACAAACCCGAAGTATGCTGGTGCAAACGTTTATAACCGGCGATCGTTCAAGCTCAAGCGGAAGCGGGTAGTAAATCCGCCTGAGATGTGGATCAGGTGCGACAACGCTTTCGCTCCTATCATTCCCGCGGAACAGTTCGCGCACGCACTGGCAATCATTGAGAGCCGCCACACACATCTAACCGATGAGCAATTGCTTGAACGGCTTCGGGATTTGCTGGCACGGATTGGCGAGCTGTCGGGCATTCTCATAGACGAAGCGGACGACATGCCGTCGAGTGTGGTGTATCAAAGGCGGTTCGGCGGGTTAGCGCGAGCGTATACGCTGGTTGGCTACACGCCCCTACGAGACTTCAGATACATAGAGATCAATCGCGCGATGCGCGAGTACTACAAAAAACAGTGCTCTCGCATCCTGGAAATGCTCAGGAGCCAAGGTGCCCAGGTTCGCGAGGGGAGCGACGGTCTTCTGGACATCAATCAAGAATTCACCACGTCCGTGGTGATTTCACGGTGCCGCGAAACGCTAACCGGCCAGCACAGATGGCTTATCAGGCTTGAGCATACTCTCGATCCCGATATCACAATTGCAGCCCGTCTCACCCCAAGCAACGAAGACATTCTTGACTATTATGTCTTCCCAAAGATCGAGCGCCTAACCGCTCAGCTTCGTCTTGCCGGCGAAAACGGAATACGGTTGGATTCCTATCGTTTTGAGAGCTTGGATTTCTTTCTAAGCATGGCCCGTCGAGCAAAGATCGAGGAAATACCATGAATAAGACCGACATCGAACAAATTCCAATTTCTGAAATTCGTGTAGTGAATCCTCGCACTCGAAACAAGGGCAGGTTTCAGGAAATCGTTGCAAGCATTGGTGCAGTCGGCCTCAAAAGGCCAATCACAGTGTCTCGGCGCGAGCTTGAATCTGATGGCACTCGTTACGATCTGGTTTGCGGCCAAGGTCGGATGGAAGCCTGTCAGGCTCTTGGGGCAACCACAGTTCCGGCAGTAGTGAGTGATGCATCGCGCGAAGAACAGCTAGTGATGAGCCTTGTCGAGAATTTTGCCAGACGGCCCCCTTCGAATCACGGTTTGCTCAGAGAAGTTCGGAACCTACGGGAACGAAAATACAAGTGCGAGCAGATCGCTCAGAAGCTGGGTTTTGATCGTACTTATATCAACGGTATCATCCATCTCTTGGAAAAAGGCGAGGAGGGTCTCGCTCTTGCGGTTGAAGCTGGTCGTTTGCCGCTCAGTGTTGCGGTGAAAATTGCAATTGGGAATGACCACGAAGTTCAACAGGCCCTTGCTGAAGCTTATGAAAAAGGTGATCTCAGAGGAGACAAGCTGCGGAGCGCCCGGCGAGTGATTTCTCAGCGGCTTGCGAAGTTGCGAAACGCGGGGAAAATCGCCCAGAGTCGCCGGAAGCTCACAGGTGAGGCGCTGGTTCGCGAGTACAAAGATCGGATGCGCGAACAGCGCCAGCTCGTTAAGAAAGCAAACCTCACGAAGGAACGCCTACTATTGCTTACCAGTGCGATACGCCGCTTAATGGAAGATGAACACTTCGCTACGCTGTTGAGGGCTGAGAGTCTGGTTGACATGCCAGAACAGCTCGCCGCTCGCCTCGCATAGAAAGGAGCCACGACGTGGCAAACTCAAAGGTGAAGTCTGCATTCGACCAGCAAGTTGTGGTCCTCCCTATTGAGACCATCGTTCCGCAGAAAGAGATGTCTCCTGAATTCCGAAAGAGCAAGATCTACAAGAAAATCAGCACCTCTCTCGAATACATCGGTCTTATTGAACCACTTGTTGTTTATCCGCGAGGCCCGAGAGATTACCTCTTACTCGATGGCCACACCCGGCTGGACGTTCTCAAACAGCGTGGAGTTACAGAGGTTCGAACAATCTTTGCCATGGATGATGAAGCGTATACGTACAACAAGAAGGTAAATCACGCTCCACCTGTCGCCGAGCATTTCATGATGTTGAAGGCTCTGTCACATGGCGTGAGCGAGGAGCGGCTTGCTCAGGTCTTGAACGTCAGTGTCTCGGCGATCCGGCAACACCGAAATATGTTGGACGGAATTTGCGACGAAGCAATTGAAATTCTGCGTAACAGCAACGTCTCCGCCGCGGCGTTCGCAGCGCTTAAGAAGATGAAGCCGATTCGGCAGATCGAGGCTGCGGAACACATGCACGCCACCGGCACGTTTTCGGTCCGCTTCGCCCAGGCCTTGCTGGAAGTGACGCGGCCCGAATTTCTCGTGGAGACATCTTCGAAACCGAAGCCAACCATTGAGGCTACATCTCTTGCAGCTCAGGCAATGCTTGAACAGGAGACGGATTTGTTGATTCGCGAACTCAAAGCTGTCGAGGAATCCTACGGCACGGACATGCTCACACTCTCAATAGCCTGCGGCTACGTGGAACGGCTGCTCTCCAATCCTCGCATCGAAAAGCACCTTGAGAAACACCATTCTGAAATCTTGGGGGAGCTCCGCACCTTGCTTGCGGACGTGAAGCCCCAAAAAAACAAAGGGGCTGCTGAAGGAGCAGCGTGAGCCGCTACTTACCAAAATAGTGGCGGAACGATTATCGAGTTTGCATCCGGCCGCGTCTGCCTTCAACCCACAAATTCTTGCTGAGTCGGCGTAGAATAGCACAACCACTTCTCTGCAGGGTTCTCCCCATGCTGTCGCAGTCTTCTGTATTCCCGCCCTTTATCGAATCCACAGGAGGTTCTGTCCGATGTCTGCCCACTCAGCCAGTTTCACCAGATCACTATCGAATGCCGCCTGGTCCGCTGCTAAACACATCAATTCGTTGTCGCCGCTCGGCAAACTGACAAAGCCGTCTTGGGCGCCGAGTTCGCTTCCCAGGAGCTGGGAGAGAGTTCCAATGGTGACGGGAGTCCCCAGGCGAACCCTGTCACTGTGCCCCGAGTGCAATCGAGAAGCTGTCGACAATGTGATTAGGGGTGTGAGCAGCATCGCAGAATTCGGTGACAGGCCGGGAATTATCGAAGCGGAGATCGTTGAGGAAGCAGGGCGCGTTCTCATGCGCAAATCTTGCGAAAAGCACGGCCCGTTTGAAGACGTGGTTTCGAATCACGCAGAGTTCTTTAGGCGAATGGAGAGCCTTGTGTTCGGCAGAGATTTTAATTGTGCCGGCGACGAAATGGTTCACAATCACGGCGCAAACAGCATCAGGACAGGCCGTGGTTCGTATTTGATCGTGGACCTTACCAACCGCTGCAACATGTTCTGTTCGCCCTGCTACATGGACGCGAATGCCGCTGGCTACGTCCACGAATTGAACATGCAGGATGTGGTCGGGCTCTTCGAAAGAGCCAAGTCCTTCAAACCTCAGCGAGAGATTAATGTTCTGTTCTCGGGCGGAGAAGCAACGCTCTCACCTATATTCTTGGATGCGGTGCGACACGCTAAGGGCGTAGGTTTCCATCGGCTCCATGTTGCAACCAACGGAATTCGTTTTGCGGAAGAACGGGATTTCGCAATCCGGGCGAAGGGTGCTGGGCTCCACGGTGTCTATCTCCAGTTCGACGGTGTCACAGAAGAAATGAACGCTCATCGTGGGATAGGCAACTGCATGGAAGTGAAGCACCGTGCTCTCGCAAATATCGCAGCGGCGGGAATGAAGACCACGCTGCAGGTGACTGTTGTGAACGGATGGAACAACAATGGTGTTGGCGACATCGTTCAGTTCGCTGCAGATCACATCGAGAAGATTCACGGGGTTATCTTTCAACCGGTAATGTTCTCGGGACGGGACGAAGACATTTCGGCAGACGAGCGTTACGCGAGGCGCTATCCCGTTTCACAAATCGCGTACGATTTGCAGGCACAAACTTCATTCGGATGGGAACCGATGCGCGACTGGTTTCCGGTATCCGCGTACGCCGCCTTCGCAAGCCTATGCGATGTACTTCATCCCGAGGCGGCCTTAGGAAGTTTGTTTTGCGATATCCATCCCGATCAAGGAGTGTTCTCGCCGATCGTCATTAACTCAACCACGAGAGAAATCGTCCCAGTGGCAAAGTTTTTCGATGTGGAACAGTTCCTTCGCGATGTTGCGGCCATAACAGATCTCGGGCGGGGACCCGCCATCACCAAAGCAATGGTTGCGATGTCAGCCACACGGAATTTTGACCGTACCAAGGCTCCCGCCGATTTTGGAGTGAGGCAGCTTCGCAGACTACTCGAGGATTGTTTTTATCGGGTCGCCGGCAGTGGCCCAAGTTGGTCGGAGCGGGCCTACTCGTACGCAGGTTCTTGGAAGCTAGTGATGGTTACCCCGATGAGCTTCCAGGATCTAGCGAACTACGACTTTGCAACAATGTCCGATTCAAAGACTCCCGTGGCAACCCAAGAAGGCGAAATCACGTTCTGTTCATATAACGGAGGTCGTTGGCGAAAGATCGTGGAGCACTTGCACCAGACCGCCAGCTTGGCCGAATGGAATCGGACGCATGGTCGCCAGCGAATCTATGCCAGAGGGAGAGAGGTCAATTTGGGAGCAGAACAAGCTCCGAAGACTAAATTCGTCCAGATCGAGAAGCAGCGAACACCAGCTTGATTTGCGAGGGTACGTGACCACCAGGACAGACGCCGAAAACCAATTTCTCGAGGGTATGCCCGGCGAGATCAAGGAAGTCCTTCATTGGTATGCAGATGGACAATCCAGGATTCAAGCCAGCAAAAGCGTTGCCGAGTTCGCCGGGCGATTCTTGGGAGGAATATACGAGGACGGAGCGGTTATTCCTACGGACCTCTCCGCGTCTGCTCCTGAGGTACTAGCCCTTACCCTCCTGCAACACCGGACCAGTCCTCATAGTGCCGGAGGATGGCTCAACCTCGGTTTCGCACTTCGGCGCGCATCCCTCTACCGGACCAATGACCCAGAGGAAACAAATAGAGCGCGTCTGCAGTCTGCACTGCAAGCCTTCGATCGTGCGCTACAACTAGACCCAGACAACGACGGCAAGAACATCAGAGCATGGATAGGAATGTCGTTCGCCTACCACATGCTTGCCATGTACGAGAAACAACTAGAGTGCTGCGCCCAGGCTCTCGAATCCGATAGATCTGATCCAAACCTTTGGCTTTTGTACAGCTACGCGTTGAAATCCGCAGGCCGGGAGGACGAAGCCCTTTCCACGATGAATGACGCGTATGAGGCATACATACAGGCGGGAAAACCCGAAGAGCTGAGAGAAGTCTTTGCGGATGTGCCGACAACTCAACGCCGCTGCCGGCAGAGGATAGCGCAATGAGATCTGTGCGCGGAATACATCGGACCCGGCTGGCGGCGTCGAACATCCATCGACTCTTTGTAAAGGAGGCGAGGCGTACCGTCCAAAAGCTGGGCTGGCAGGTTCCTCAGAACGACATCTCGCCAACGCTTGTCGGCGCTATTCCACTCCCGTTTTCGGTACCCCACTCGTTTGAGGCCGCTTTCGGTTACAAGGGGAGTCTACGCTTCGTGCAGTTCGGGTATACGGCTGGTTCCCCTCAGTTTGGGTACTGCGATGGCGGCGACGATTTGCCTTCCGACGGGAACCTGTGGTCTTGGTTCCTTCACCACCCGGCAGTAGCCCCGTACCTGCCCGAAAGCCGATATCCCACCCTATATGGGAAGTTCCCTTCCGGAAGCCAACGGCCCTCGCTTGAAGAGATCATGAGAGGCGGAGTTGATCCGCCGACCTGCCATTGCCTACTGCTAGATCGGCGAGATCGCCGGGCATACGTTTGTGAACGGGGCCAGGCGATGATCTTGTTTGCGCTCATGGAGCCGGATGAGGGTGACGCCCATAACGTGTTCGTCGATGGAATGCTAATGAGCCCAGGCAGCGAGGACTATAAGGTGCCCCCAGCTCCTGAGCACTTGGAAGAGCTCCGCGGGTTCCTGGATAGTCAGTTTCAGGTTACAGACGGAATTTGAACCCCTCAGCTGTAGGCAATGTGGACGGACGGCGTGAGGATTTTGCAGACAGTGTCGGAAAAATCTTGGCGTCACGCTTACACGAGTGACCTGAACACTCTCCAGACGCTGTCTGGAGAATCCCGGGTCCGTCCTGATGGTGCAAACGCTGCTTCGCAGCGGCTGAAGAATGACACGTCACCCCAGAATGGGAGCTGCACGCTAACTTTCGGTTACCGTACGCGAACTATTTGAAAAAACGAGAGATTCGTCCTAGTGACATTCAGGAAGGCGAGCTCATGGTAAAGCCGAATCTGCGCACCAAATCCGTAGGGACAAAGGTCAGCGAAGAGGAATTCGCCCGGCTGGAGCAAGCCGCGCAGAAGGCCTCGAAGACCTTGGGGGAGTGGTGCCGGGAGGTAATGCTGGGAAGCGCGAACGGGCAGTCGGCCAACGGGGCCGGAGGGAACGTCGGGGCCGAGGCGCTCATGGCCGAGGTGGTAGCCCTACGAGCCATCCTGCTGAACGTTCTGTTCAAGCAGGCGAACGGGGAGCGTCTGACATCCGAGGAGATGCAACGGCTAATCGAAAGGGCAGACTCGGACAAGTTCAAGAAGGCTCGCGAGCGGCTGGAGCAGACAGCACATTCGAAACAAAGCTAGGAAAAGCGGGTTCGGTTTGGAGTGGGGTGAGCCGTGACTAAAGCGTATCGCGCCGGAACCCATTGGCTGCTAATGAGCGTCGGGGTAGCACTGATGGCTGGTGTGTTGGGAATTTCGATTTTCACCTACCAGGAGTATCAAATCTGGACTCCCCTGCAGGACTGGTACTTCAATGAGTATT